>CEVR01050568.1_pt1 | contig 14893 bp, 11 predicted proteins | sample 356541 | NCBI WGS metagenome assembly CEVR01 (sample SAMEA2623734, study PRJEB7988) | marine metagenome | isolation source: saline water (ENVO:00002010), including
AGCGTGAGGAACTCGAGCATTTTCAAAAATTAGTTCTGCATTTTGGTAAAAACGCCATCCACGTTTATTAAAGATTTTACCTACTGTGAACCCGGGTGTATCTTTAGGGACCAAAAATAATGTGCCCCCTCGTTTTATATCCACCTTTGCATTAGTGCGGGCATCTAAAAGAAATAGAGATCCTACACTGCCGTTGGCTATAAAACATTTATCTCCATTTAGTATCCAGGAATCCCCATCCCTTTCAGCCTTAAGTTTGTAACCTGACTCTGGATCCTCTTTTGGAGGAAATCGATTGTCACATCCGGCATTTGGTTCTGTTATTCCTCGCCCTATCAAATATCGGTGATCTTTTATAAATGGTTTTAAAAACCTTTCTTTTTGATCCTCATTACAGGCATTTACAATTAAATGACTCCATTTCCAATTTTGACTAAATGCCTTGCAAATTGCGCTATCACCCTTGGCTAGTTCCATCATTACGAGAGCCTGGGTAACAAAACCCGTACCTTCTCCTCCCCATTTTTTTGGTACCGCCTGAGTACGAAAACCAAGCTTTGAGCCTTCCTCGATTACACTCCAGTCCCATGGACCAAATCCGCCTTCAATTTGATCTCTGTCCATTGATATCGGTCGTATTTTAGTATTTGCAAATTCACGTGCCTTTTTTTGCCAGGTAAGTTGCTCTTCATTAAGAGAAAAATCCATATTTAATCCTATCAGTTGTCAGACACTCAAGCAGCTTCCATACCTTGAAATTTTATTAACATCTCAGCAATTGGGAGTTTTGATGCCATATCATTTATATCAGAATGTAAAAACATAAAGCTATCATTAACATAGCTTTGTATTGGCATATCGCGCATAACCCCCATCGCACCGAAACACTCTGCTGCAATAAGCGCTACTTCATTGACTGCTTCCGCTGTAAAAACACTTGCTATCATGTGGTGAGGTAACTGTGATACACTGTTGTCATCTTCTACTTCTGGATGATCAGCAATCCACGCTGCCTTATATATATATGTACTTGCAAGCTCCAATTTTATCGCCATATCAGCAATCATTTTTCCTATAGCTTGATGCTCTATTATATTGCGCCCGCCCTGTCGTCTAATTTGTGTATAATCAAATGCCGTATCAAAAGCAGCCCGCCCCAATCCCAAATTAATGGCAGCATTTATGAGAGTTGCCTGCTTCCCATAAGTTTCATGGGCTAATAGTTCTTTATGACTTAAATCAAGTTTATGGTTTAATGGTATTTTACAGTTATCGAATTCAATAGCCGCACTACAACCATGTCTCCAACTTGCCGCAGAATTTTCTTTATCATCTGGCAGCTCTGCAATTTTTAGTCCCGGTGTATCTCGCGGCACTAAGAAAAAGCTCATATTCTGTTCTATATTTTTTTCTTTTATTGGATGTGCCGTTAATATGAAAAGCTCGGCTGCTAATGCATTCGAAATATGGGGATGTGACCCTTCAATCACCCAATTATTATTTTTTTCTATATATGTTATTGAATTTTGTGAATTTTCTGATTTTTCACCATAATAGTTCCAACCCTCAGACATCTTCATAGTTGGATTGGTAAAAGAAAGATGAAAATGATTCTGTTCAACAAAACGTTCCAAAAAGCTTTTTTCCTGATCTTTTGTGATCCATTTATCAAATAAGAGATGTCCAATCAGCGCAGTCTCACCGATAGTCATTGCAACATCTACGTCCCCAGCAGCGAGTTCCTCAAGAACGATACAAGTAGTCATCAGGTCCGCGCCAATACCCCCCTTTTCCTCTGAAAGTAATATTGAACGTAATCCAAGTTCAGAAGCCTTATCCATACAATCTCTTAGCAATGGCTTAGCAAATGGTTCGAGCCGTTGTGGGTGGGTAGCCAAAGGTTTGATTTCATTTTTAACAAAGTTGCGAATAGTATCACGAAATTGGAGTTGATCAGCTGTAAGTTGCAAGTTAAACATATTACTCCCCTAAAACTCCGGTCTATATTAAAATTAGCTATAGAACTAGTCTAATAGTTTTTGAGTTAGACTCTGATCTGTGTTTTCTATAATCCTAACTTGGTTTGATATTACCTAAAATATTTTTGAGTATTTTTGTATAAACGTTCTGTAGTTAGTTGGTTTTCGGCCAAGGATAGTTTTAAGCACAATATCATTACCGTGCTTAAATCCGTGTTTGTCATAATGAGTGCACATATTCACATATTGTTCAATTGCGTATTCAGTCCAGCCTTTTTCCTTTGCCCAGCTTTTCCAGTCATCAAGTTCTCGATAGACAGCCTCCACAGGTTTCTGTATCTCTTCGCTAATAATTTTAGCCATTTGCCTATGGCTAATGGTACCTGATCCACATAACTCATAGGTCGCACCCCAAAACTCTTTATTTTGCAGTATATTTGATATTGCTTCGCCAAGATCATCAGTGTCAATTACATTCATTGGGCTATCAATTGAATAGGGACGTGGATAAATTCCTTCATTAATAACTTTTGGCCATTCGACTTTAAGGTTTTGCATAAACATAGATGGCTGGACAACGGTACACAGCAGATCAGAGTCAATTAAATACTCCTCTAATCTTAGTTTTTTCCAATGGTGCCCGAGCTGTTCCATCTGAGGATGGAACGCGGAGCAAAAACAAAAATGGTCAACACCTTCAGCCTTTGCAGCATCAACTATTCCCCTACCTGTTTCTAACTCATTTTCTTTAAAACGAGCAGGAATATAGCATACAGATTTTATTCCACTCATAGCTGTTTTCAGGTCTGAGGAAACACTCCAATCACCAACTATAGTTTCCTTTACACCTAAGGATTTCAGTCTTTCTTCTGAACTTTTGTTGGAAGTTAAGACCCTTAGATGTTGCTCAGTTTCTAGTAAATTTTTTAAAAGAGGTATACCAACTGCACCTGAGGCACCTATTACTAGTATCATTCTACTACTCCAATATCTTGACAGTATTTTATATACTTACGGAAGAACAGTTTACCAATTAAGAGTCAATAGATTCCATAATACCTTTGAGCATAACAAGAATAATATTGGTTACAAGAGTCAGAAAATATATATTCTCATAAGGTTTTAATATTTCCAGCTAATTCGTAATACAACTTTACCCGCCGGCTTTTTTTCAGCTATGTTCATCACTCAAGCCATTATCTGTGAAAGCTCTGTGTGAATCAAAAACTGACTATGCTAGTTTCACCAATTGGTCCGACGCTAATACGCTTGGCTGCGCCAAATATTTTATCAATGTTGGTGCTCCTAGTAACCTTGGTGCTAGAGGCGTGGTTTATAGGACAGTTGGGTACTATACCCTTAGCGGGTTTAGCCCTAGCTTTTCCTATGTTTATGTTAATGATGATGTTGTCAGCAGGATCTATTGGAGGAGCCATAACTGGGGCGGTTGCAAAGAAATTAGGTGCCGGTGATATCCGCGAAGCGCAAGAACTAGCGCTTCATTCATTATTATTATCCTTATTTTTGGCATTTATTTCTAGTTTAATATTTTTGTTAGCTGGCAAATGGATTTATACTGTTTTGGGTGGGCGAGGTCTTGTCCTTGAACAAGCGTTACTGTATTCCGATTTCTTTTTTTTCGGATGTTTTAGCATGTGGCTTTCAACTGCTCTTGCAGCAATTGTTCGGGCTACTGGAAACATGAAGGTTGCCGCTACTGGTGTGATAGCAGGTTTTATTGTTCAAGCACTTTTTTCAGCGATCTTTATTTTTGGACTCGGTCCTATTCCTAGCCTTGGAATAACAGGTGCAGCTGTTGGAGCAGTATTGGGTTTTTCCACAGCCGCGATCATACATTTATATTTTTTAAGTCATAGCTGTAAGGAACTACCCCTAATTTTTAAAGGAATACAAATAAATTTATTACCGATTATGGATATCCTGCGTGTTGGCGGGTTGTCTGCTGTAAACCCCTTTTGTTCGTGGGCAACTGTTGTCCTTATTGGAGCTTTCATGGCAGATTATGGCGTGGATGTTTTGGCCGGTTACGGTATTGGCTCCCGTTTGGAATTTTTATTGATTCCATTAATATTTGGATTTGGTGCTGCTTCCACAGTTATGGTTGGCACTCATTTTGGTGCGGATCAAATTGACCGAGCCCATAAAGTTGGTTGGACTGCAGCTTTATATAGCGCGGGAGTAGCCGGTCTGATTGGCGTCGTGGTAGCATTTTTCCCTCAACTTTGGGCTAATTTATTCTCTGATGCAGAGACAGTTAGGGTCGCTTGTGGTACCTATTTAAAAATTGCTGGCCCATTTTATGCATTTTTCGCATTGGGGCTATGTCTTTACTTTGCTTCGCAAGGAGCAGGGCGCGTATTCTGGCCCGTTTTAGCTGTTGCTCTTCGGTTTGCTATTGTTCTATGTGGTGCTATTGCTGTTTCGAGAATGCAACAACCAAGTATAGAGTTGTTTTTTATATTTATTGCTCTGGGGATGGTGGTTCAGGGTTTATTAACAGGTTTATCGATTTATTTGGGGGCTTGGAAGCCAAAAAGAAAATAGTTTGAAAGTAAGCTGGCCTAAAAATATTTTCCCATTTCTAGTTATCTTTTTTGATTCCTTCTACTTCTTCTCTTCTTAACTCTAACTTTAGCCATTCTTCTTCTGACAAAACTTTTTCTTTAGTTAATTTTTCCAGTTCTAAAGCGGCGTTTTTAAAACCTTCCGGATCACTAACAAAATAATTTTGATTGGCTAATCGGGACTCTATCTTTTTTATTTTTAAATTTAACTCTTCTATTTTTTTTGGCAGATTTTCTAAAGCATATCGATCATTATAAGTAATCCGTTCAGGTTTCTTATTTGACTTTTTCTGTATACGATTTTGTATCTTCTCAATATTAGTCTTTGATGGTTCTTTATTTATTTTCTTTTGGTTTAACATATCTGAATAGCCCCCCACATATTCTATCCAACTACCTGTTTTAGCTTCGTCTGGGGCGATTACTGAGGTAACTACTTTATCCAAGAAATCTCTATCATGACTTACAAGTAATAATGTCCCTCTGTATTCAGAAATTAACTCTTGTAAAAAGTCTAGGGTTTCGTGATCTAGGTCGTTCGTTGGTTCGTCGAGAACTAATAGGTTGGAAGGTTTTGCAAAAGCTCTTGCGAGCATAAGTCTGCCTCGCTCACCTCCAGATAAGGCACTTACGGGGGTACCAGCTTGTTCTGGCTTAAATAAAAAATCTTTGAGGTAGCTTACTACATGCCTTGATTTGCCACCCACAAATACCATATCTCCACCACCCTCTGTAAGTGTATCGCTTAAAGATATTTTTGGATCAAGACTCTCGCGTCTTTGATCTAGAGAAACTATGTCAAGTTTTGTACCTAGTTTTATCGTACCTTTCTCTGGTGATATTTCTCCGATTAAAAGATTCAAAAAAGTGGTTTTGCCTGCCCCGTTTTTTCCAATAAAACCTATCCGGTCCCCTCGTGTTATTCTCATAGAAAAGTCTCTTACAAGAGAGATTTCACCGTAGCTTTTGGAAATATTTTCAATATCAAAAACTATTTTTCCTGATGGTTCAGTTATAGAAGTATCGGCCTTAATTTTATTTACTTTAACTTCGGTTGTTTGCCTGATTTTACGTAACTCTTGGAGTTCTTTAAGGCGCCTAATATTTCTTTTTCGTCTAGCTGTAACACCGTATGTCAACCAATGCTCTTCTCTAACTATCTTTTGCTTGAGTTTGTGATGATCTATAGCCTCTTGTTCCAGTATTTTGTCTCGCCAAGCTTCAAATTTTTTAAAATTATTGTTTAGACGAAAGGCTTCACCACCTTTCAACCAGACCGTGGACTCAGATAAATTTTCTAAGAACCGACGGTCATGGCTTATTAAAATTATTGCACACTTTAGAGATTGAAGTTCGTTTTCTAACCATTCAATAGTTTCAACATCCAAGTGATTTGTTGGCTCATCCAATAGCAAAATATCGGGTTTTGGTGCTAAGACTTTTGCTAGTGCAGCTTTTCTAGTTTCTCCACCTGACAAGTTATCAAGTTGCCGGTCTTCCTTGATTCCAAATTGCTGTAAAAGATAAGAAGCCGTATGCTTGGCAATTGCTGTATTTTGTTTTTCAACTGTATAACTGTATACATCACGAAAACCACTCAAATCGGGCTCTTGAGGTAAATACTCTATTGTTATTCCAGGCTGAACAAATTTATCACCAGAGTCAGGCTCAACTTTTCCAGCTACAATCTTTAGCAGAGTAGACTTTCCAGAGCCATTTCTGCCCACTAAACATATTCTATCATATTGGGATATAAAGAATTCTACATCTTTTAATAATAGGTCTGACCCTAAGGTAAGATTAATATCACGTAATGAGAGTATTGGTGGTGCCATTGTAATCCTTTAAATCTCTATGTTGAGAAGCCCTATAACTAATCGAAAAATAAAAACATATTTCAAATTGTTGGATTTAGATCGCAGTTAAGATAACATATTTAATCATATCAATTTTTATAAAAGAGAGGAAAGATGTTTGCTAAGTACAATGATAACATAACAGCAGTTGCATTAGGGCTCTACTTCCTTGGAATAGTTGTCTATGTGGTCCAGCTTCTTTTCATGACAGAAGTTTGGCTGAAAGGTGAAGCTGTAGATGTATCTGCTATCACAGTTGCTAGAGTGATGGGTGCAACATGGCTAGGGCTGGGCGTTGGATTACTATTAACTTTCATTAACGGCCCGGACGGTCAGAAGTCATTTTTTTATGGCTTGGTAGTTGCACAAATTGCAACATTTATTGCGGTGTTAAACTCATATTTGCAGGGCAATCCAAGTTCTCAAGATGATGCAATAATTGTTGCAATCTTAACACTTCTGCTATTATTTGGATGGTCGAGAATTCGCTCACGTTTGTGAGATTTGAGAATCCTTAATAGTTATTATTTTTTTTACCGAACTGGGCAGCGTAAATGAACTTAGCTGCTCAGTTTTTTTATATAGCTTAGGTAATAGGGTGGATATATATTATTCAATCTCTCTATTTTGTTCTAGTTTAAATCGAGAGTTGAAGAAAAAGTAAGTTAGAAATTAAATCTCTTTAAAAATTGTCTGGGTTAGAGCCAAAATCTTTTCATCCATACCTTTAGCACCTATTAATGATATGCCTGCAGGGCATCCACTCACTGATAAGGCCGGGATCGATAATTGTGGTAAGCCGGCTAATCCAGAGATACAAGTCAACGCCATGGCATTAGACCTAAAAGAGTCTAGAGTTTTGCTGTCAGCATTTTTTTTTGGGGCAATACAGGGTGCTGTAGGTAAAACAAACACAGTTCCAGGGGGCATAATCATATCTATCTTTTCTTTTATAGCTTCCCTTTGTTTTTGGGCTGCCTTAAATTCCTTTTTGGTAATTGCCTCTGCAGCTTTAAATCTCTCCTTTATCCCTGGCCCCAAATAAGCATTATTGGCTCTTACCCAGGGTAAGTTGCTAACTTTAACTTCTCCAGCTTGGATTACTCTAAATGCTTCCCACCAACTATCGAGTCCTTCGGGTGCAACTGTTGCTCGTTCAATATCATTGCCGAATACTTTTTCTATAAAGCTGTTAAATGCTAAACCAATTTCAGAGTCAGATCTACTGACTGCATCTTCAATAACAACAAACCTTTTGATTTCTGCTGTAGCTTGTTTACCCTCAAGCAGCACACTGCCAATTAAAGGCATAATGTCTGGTTTTGATGAAAACCAACCTGCGGTATCAAAACTAGGCGCCATAGCCCTACCTCCTTTTAGACTAACACGTCCTAAAGTTGGTCTAATACCCCAAATACCACAGAAGGATGCTGGGATGCGGACCGAGCCACCAGTATCTGAGCCTAATGAAAAATCTACTAATCCTGCAGCAACAGCGGCTGCCGAACCAGATGAGGAACCACCCGGTAGTCGGGATGGCGCCTTGGTGTTTATCGGCGTACCATAGTGATGGTTTGATCCTGTGAGACTATAAAAAAATTCATCACATATGGTCATTCCCATAAGCGTGGCCCCCGAGTCCAACAGTTTAGTGATGGCTTCGGCGCTCTCAGAGGCGGGTACTGTGTTGTTGTAAAAGTCGGGGCTTCCATTTGAGGTTTTGTGCCCAGCTACATCAAATAAATCTTTTGCTACGAATGATAATTGTGAGAGGGGGCCGGTTACATCGCCAGTGATTGGTTTCTGCGGTGTATCTGGAACAAGACAGTTAGCAGGGTCTTCTAATAGCGGTTTCAATTTTTTGGCGCCGGTATTTGGTTTGTGAACCAGTCGTATATTTGAAGCCCGTCCCAACACACGACGTCAGGTTTTTTCATCAGTGTTTCAAATGTTTCTCGAACATAAGAAATTCTATGGGGTGATCCAGACAAATATGTGTGCATTGCCAAAGCTATAACCCTTGGGTTGCCGTCATCACTTTCCGAATAGAGGGTATCAAAGTAGTCCAGTGCTCTGTCCCTATAAATGTGAGACGGGTTGTTCTGAATATTCATCATTACGATATCATGTAGTTCGTAATTATAAGGCAAAGCAGCTATCGGTTGATGCTCAGTTCGTGCCCAAATGGGCTGGTCGTCTAAGACCCAATCTCCTATATATTCAATTCCGGCATGGGATAAGTGATCTAATGTGTCATATGTCTGAGTAAGACCTGGCCCAAACCAACCCTTTGGTTTAGAACCAGTAAAATTTTCTATCACAGTTAATGAATGTTCTATAACACTTCTCTCGTCGTCAAGTTTATGCATGGGTAATTGTTCATAGGAATGAGCATTAAATTCCCATCCTGATTCAAGGCAGGCGCCTGCAACCTCAGGATAATCCTCACACACTTTTGCGTTAAGGGTTACAGTAGGTCTGATACCTAAATCATCAAGCATCCGTTTTATTCTCCAAAAACCAACCCTCATTCCATATTCGTGCCAAGACCAATTGGGATGGTCGGGTGTCATTGGTTGTCCTTGAGGTGGCGAGATTACCATTCGAGCCATCGCTCGTTCAATATTCCAAACTTCTAGTGCAAGTATTGGCCAAATAATTATCTTTCCACTATTTGGCAAGGATAGTTTAGGTCGCTTGTCTATCAAAGTATAATCTACTCTTTCTCCCGGCTTCATTCCCATATGTATTCCCCATTTTGATTAAATATCTTCTAGTCTGAGTCTCAACTCAAGTAATTGTAGCAGTCGTCATAGAAATCAGAAGCGTATCTTAGTTTATTTTTTTTCTTGGAAGAAACCTATTTTTATATTCTTATTCATTTTGTCGGATAAATTTGTTACAAAGAGGGACCCTTTTTGACCAGAAACATAAGCTTTAGAAAATCAAAAGCTATAATCTTATACTTCTTTTTTGGTTTAGTATTTGTTGAGCCAAGTTATTCTAAAGATAATTTCATTACAGTGGCGTCTACAACCTCGACAGAGAATTCTGGGTTTCTAAATTATTTGCTACCTAAGTTTAGTAATAAGACAGGCATCTTTGTGAGAGTTATTGCTGTAGGCACAGGTCAGGCCATTGAAATCGCAAAAAGAGGTGATGCAGATATTTTACTAGTTCATCACAGAAAGTCAGAGGAGAAATTTGTGGATGAGGGTTTTGGTATTAGACGTTACGATTTAATGTTTAATCACTTTGTTATCGTTGGACCCAGCGGGGATCCTGCCAGTATTAGGCAGGTTAGTGAAGCCGAAGTAGCTTTAAAAAAGATTTTTGAGACACAATCAAATTTTGTATCTCGGGGGGATAATTCAGGTACTCATAAATTTGAGTTAGGACTGTGGGAAATGGCAGGTATTAAGCTGGGTAAAGATGCCGGAAATTGGTACAGAGAGCTAGGAGCTGGCATGGGGGCGACATTAAATACAGCTGCGAATATGTTGGCGTACACAATTGCAGATAGAGCCACCTGGTTAAGTTTTAAGAATAAAATGAATTTAGAAGTTTTGCTAAAAGGTGATGCCAAACTTAAGAATTCATATGGAGTTATATTAGTTAGTTCGCAAAAACATCCTCATGTGAAGCGTAATAAGGGGAAAACTTTTATAGACTGGTTAATTAGTAGAGAAGGTCAAGAGGCAATAGGTCAGTTTTCTATTAATGGTGAACAACTTTTTAAACCATACAATTCGGTAAAAAAATAAGTAGAAAAATGTCAGTCCTAAACATAGGGGTTAACAATAATTTCTTTCCATAATTTATACTTCGGTAACTATTTTAAACCAGAGTGATATTCTAGTTTTCAGGCTGGCGGGCAAATAGTAACTATTTTTTTGGAGGTGAAGTTATGATATGCCCAGAGTGCGAGAATGGAAAGATTTGGCACCCGTTTGCTCATATAAAAAATTCACCAAGTTTTTGCAAATGGGAACCCTGTAATAGGTGTCAGGGCTCCGGTGTAGCCTATTGTTGTGATGGTGAAGATTTTAACAATTCTGCGATAGCAAAGCAGGAGTTCAATGCGAAATTGTAGAAAATTAGTCTAGCCGCCTAGCTAATTTGGTGCACGAGACTTACCTCTTTTTCTTTTTTAGCGGATTCTATTATAGCCAAACAAGCTTCTAGGTTAGCCATAGCCCATCTGGCATTATGCCTGGGGCTTTCATTTTGAAAAATTGATTTAATTAATTCGTCTATAACCTCTGCTCGAGGTACTTGTGGTTTTTCTAACTTCTCAAAAGTACGCTCATTATCAGAGTAAACATATACACCACCTGACATTGGACGGAGATCGGCATGCTCACACGAGGCTATTACTAAACCAAAATGTTCGTGCAATTTGTCAACCTGTTCATTCTTATTTGGTAAATTATAATTTTGTCCCCCAAAAGTTTGAGAGAATTTTACTTTCTCTTCACTAGTATTTTGTGTTTTTAAATTTAACTCTCTACGTGTTTGCCAATATGTAGTTGTATCCTTTGGTTTTCCCGACTCTGCTCTCCACTCCATGAGTTCATCAGAATCAAAATGGGCGTAACCACTATATGTAGCTGTTGCGTTTATTTCATTATCTATATTGAAAAAGACATTATAGGCGCCTTCTGTTGGGCGGTGTTTATCCCATTTTCCAGTTCCAGCCCGGAGTGTCCTAATGTTCCCACCGGAAAGTGTTCTAATTATATCAACCTGATGTGCGGCCTGACTAAAAATAACCCCACCTCCCTCCGTGGTGCTCAATTCATCCGGTCTTCTCGGCCTATATAAGAAATTAGTATAATTTAACGTAGAGATCATTCTAAGAGGACCATATTTCTGACTTTCGATCATTTCTCGAGTTTTTTGTATCGGCTTATCAAACCCATGGCTATGACCAACAACCATTTTGACGCCAGCTGACTCCACTAGTTGGATAATTTGCTTGCTATCTTCAAGTGTTAGAGCCATTGGTTTTTCTACAAGCAGATGTTTTCCTGCGGCACAGGCTGCTGCAATTTGATCTAAGTGGCTACCAACCGGCGTCCCAATATATATTACATCAACATCTTCGTTATCCAACAAAGCCTCAATACTTTTATACGCTCGTCCTTTGAATATTTTTTCAAATAAACTTCGAGCTTCTCCTCTTGGGTCAGCTGCACTCACTAAAATTATTCTTGGGTCCAAATTAAAAGTGGGGAGCATGATGCTAAATGCTCTGCCTAATCCAACAGCTCCAATGCGCATAGGTTTGTTATCAAAATTGGTTGTCTTCATTAGCAAATACTACGCCTTAATGGACGTTTGCGCTAGACTTCAAATTGAATGGAATCTATAAAACTTGTAACGAAGTGGGACTGTTTTGCCAATGTTAACAAAAGAGCAAAATGATATTCTGACAAGAGTAGAGGGGGAAGTGCCCATGGGGCAGCTTATGCGTCGCCATTGGTTGCCAGCTTGCCCTGTTGATGAAGTGTCGGAGCCAGATGGTGCTCCGGTTAGAACTCGAATGTTAGGAGAAAACCTAGTAATTTTTAGGGATACTTCAGGGCAACTTGGGGCTTTAGATGAGATGTGTCCTCATAGAAAAGCTTCTCTTGCTTTTGGTCGCAATGAAGAAAAGGGCTTGAGATGTCTTTATCATGGTTGGAAATTTGCGGTAGACGGTACTGTTTTGGAGATGCCTTCTGAGCCAAACAATGAAAAAAAATTAAAGTCTTTTAAGCATGTGTCTTACCCTGTTAAAGAGAGTGGCGGTTTTGTATGGGTTTACCTAGGTCCTACCGACTCAATTACTGAATTCCAGCCACCAGCTTGGGCCCCAACAAGTGATACTAGGATTAGTATTGTCAAGATACAAACCCAATGTAATTGGGCGCAAGTACTTGAGGGTTCAATAGATTCTGCTCATAGTTCAAGCTTGCATTCAACTAATATGCCGTCTGCTGAAGTTGACCGTTCAACAGCAACGGAAGATACATGGTTGAGACCTTCTAGAGACAAGTCACCAAGGCTAGAAATTGAACTAACAGACTATGGTTTTCATTATGCAGCTTTGCGAAAACCAATAAAAAATGAAAAGGAGGACGTTTACGTCCGAACTACCCTATTTATAGCACCGTTCACTGTGCTCATACCTCCAAATAATCAATACAAGCTAGCACAAATGCTATTTCCCATAGACGATTATAATACAATGTTTTACTGGGTAGCCTGGCACCCTGACTCAGAAAAGGGCATTAGCCAGGATGACTGGAGAAAATTTTGTGCAGCTGAGGTTGGAATTGATTTGGATGAGAATTATCAAAAAACGCTTTGTTTAGATAACAGGTATAAACAAGATAGGGAGTCAATGGCAAACGGTGATTTTACTGGTATCAAAGGAATACCAGCCCAGGATATGGCAATGTGGGAATCCATGGGGAGAATTGCAAACCGTACAAATGAATTTCTTGGTTCTAGTGATTTAAGTATTGTCAAATTTCGTCAGCAGATGCTCAAAGCTGCAAAGGAATTTGTTGCAGGTGCTCCTGCTATAGGTACAGGAAAAAAAATAAATTACGTGAACTTGTCTTCATTTGAAGGCATAGTTCCAAAAACAACTGATTGGAGGACACTAAGAGACAAATACTGAGAACGATCTGATGAGTTTATTTAAATAAAAAATTAATTAAAAAGCATGGAGGTTCCCTTATGAATTATTTATTACGTGTAAATTTTTTGATACTATCTCTGTTGGTTTTTGGTGGTATTAATTTCGAAGCTAAAGCCCAAAAATATAATTTAACTCTAACTGGCGCGAGCCCAGGGGGTCTTTGGTCAAGAATTGGTGGTGGAATTGATGCGGCTATAGCCAAGGCCTATCCGGGATCAACTGTAAGTTATCAAACTTCTTCAGGTGGGTTGGCAAATGTACCCCTAGTTTCTGCAGGCAAGGTTCCTATGGGTCTCGCTACAGATGGCGAGCTAAATGCGGCAGTAAATGGTCTTAAGCCCTATAAGAAAGCGATAAAGAATACCCGTGTACTATTTAGGGTTTATAATCCAGCATCACGGTTTCAAATGAGTTTTTTTGCTGCGACGAAAACATTTGCCGACAAACATGGAATAAAAAGTATTTCTGACATAGTTAGCAAAAAATCACCAATGAGGGTTGCAATAAACCGTCGAGGAAATATGGATGCAGATGTTGGGGCTGCAGCTCTTAATTTATTGGGCGCTTCGAGAAAAAATGTAACTTCTTGGGGAGGGCAGGTAGTGCATGCTGCTTCTAAGGAGATAGTTTCCTTAGTATCAGATCGAAGACTAGATGTAGTAAATTTTGGTATTGCATTCAATCATCCAAGAGTTCGCGAGATAGCAAAAAATGCTTCACCAGTGCTACTAAGTTATGGAGAAAATGTTGCCTCAAAGGTGGCCAAACAATTTGGTGGAGAGGTGTGCAGAGTAAAACCTGGTGAGTATAAGTGGGCGCCGAATGGAGCAGTTAGTGTTTGTATGGGAGCCGTTGTAGTTGTGAATGCAAATATGGATGCCAAGTTAGCCTATAATATTACTAAGGCCTTGGTTGAACAGATTGAAACTTTCAAGAATAAGTCTCATCGGCTTATAAAAAAGACAGCTACTTCTTCTGTTCTAGCTCAAAAAGGGAATGCGCCACATCACCCTGGTGCCATCAAATATTTTAAAGAAAAAGGTTTGATGTAATATATTTTGTCGATTTGGGAAAATGCGTTTTGATTGACGTGTTTTCCTGGTCGGCGATTCGTGATGAGTACACATAATATTTTATCTTTGGATACGTGGTTTTCGGTTGGAGCCAGACGCCGGCCACGGGGAGTTTACGAGTGGATTTTTACCCCCTTTGCAGTGGCCATCGGTGTTTGGGTAATTACTGCAGCAACCGCTATTATTATTTCGCCTTGGACACTTTGCGTAATATTTTTTTCAGGTATTAGTGCGTTAGCCTTTCTCACTACAGGGCCATTCCAAGATTCCTCTGTAGACAAGCCCTCCATATTGGACATAGCTTTGTCATTGGTTAGTATTTTAACAGGGGTCTATTTTGCCCTAAATGCTCCAATAATTATCAACCGAATTGTTTTGCTAGATGAGTTAACTCAATTGGATATAATTTTTGGAACGGTAGTTTTATTGCTAACACTTGAAATAACAAGGCGCACAACGGGCCTAGGTTTAACCTCAATTGTGGTTCTTTTTATTTTATATAACCTTTTCGGTCATAACCTAAGTGGAGTTCTTCAACATGGAGAGATTGATTATCTCCATTTTCTAGAAATTACTATCTTTACCACAGATGGTGTTCTTGGTCTCCCAGTGAGAGTCGCAGCGACCTATGCCTTCATGTTTGTAATGTTTGGCACAGTGCTCCATGCCTGCGGTGGAGGCGATTTTTTCTTTAATTTTGCAGCTGCCA
>CEVR01021463.1_pt1 | contig 14790 bp, 9 predicted proteins | sample 356541 | NCBI WGS metagenome assembly CEVR01 (sample SAMEA2623734, study PRJEB7988) | marine metagenome | isolation source: saline water (ENVO:00002010), including
ACGAAAATTATCGCAATTACTCTTACTCGCATAGTATCTGTAATAGCGCACATATTTTCAATGATTGCCTTACAAGTATTGTCAGGCATGGGTTCAATAACCCCCGCCGTTGAGTAAATTCGTCCCGTGGTGAAAATTAGTGAAGTCCGGTATTGATTCTCTACAAATTGGCCTCTCTATGGAGGCAGTAGAGCCAGGTGTCGGAGTGCCAGAATGGCTTCTGGAGTCTATTGTAGATGGAAGACAATTGATGATAATTCATCCAACAGAAGCATCGAGAAAAGAAACGATTAGCAGATTACATGGCATGATGGATGGAGGGATTGTAGATTCTTCCCATCATTTAACATTGCAGAGATTCATCTCTATGTTGCATATAGATCTAAGATTGCCTGCTTTGATGGAGGATGATGGAGTCACATTTGAATTGACTCATAGGGCATTATCGGCTCATGCAAGTGAATACGGATTTCCATTAATACAACCTAACCCCCAACATACTTGGACGCGCTCTAGATCTCGAAGGATTTTAGCCCTACATAGAGAAATAATCACGCTATCTAAACCACAACTTTGGGAAGAAGACCCTGGTGCGATGGCTTGTGACAAAGTTCTCAAAAAACTCGAATTAGAAATGGGAATGACTCACCCCTCTCGAGGACCAAGAGTTGTTCTTGAAGAATTACAGAAGTCCACACAGATTCCATTCACACTTCGAAGTGTAGATGGAATAATCATGCTTGACCATGCTAGTAGTTTAACCGAGGTTGAAATCACAATTATGAGTAAAATAAGCCAACTGGTAAACTTTCACCAACTGGTTAATCCCGGCTCACACCGTTTAGGTTTCCACGGTGAGTATATCGAAGATATCCATTCTGTACGAACTCAATCAGAACTTCCAAAATGGGTTCCTGAACACAAGATTTGGGCTCCTAAAGCCGAGCAAGATTGGCAGGCTCCTTCTTCAATTAGCCAAATATATCATCTCATGGTTGAATCTGAAAATCAAAACATTTCAGCAATTGGAGATCTATTATCCAGGATAAACGGAGATGTTACGATAGTGGATGGCGATGCTAAGAATTTACAAAGAAAACTCTCAACCTATCTTGAACATCATGGTGTACGTTTACGCGGTGAATCAACTTCAATCTCTTCAACCCCTTCAGTTTCCAGAATTCTTTCAATAATCGATGTATCTCGCGGAGAAGAAGCTTGGTCATTACGCCGTCTTACCGATTTAGTTGAGCAAATAGGGCTTCCATTATGCTGGGATGTTTTGAAGATAGAACACCCTATTAATCGAGAGTGGTCGCCTAAACTCCATCCAGAAACTCTGGTTGAAATCGCAAGAGGCTTCCATGTATTAGGGGGGCGCGGCTCTTTACGCAGATGGCTTTCTACTTTAGCTCAGGCAACTCCTAGATTTGATGGCGATGAAGACCAATCTAGGGCATTGGAAGAGAGCCAATGGTGGTTGGCATCGGTGGCTAGGTGGATGATGCCAATACTTTCTAATCAAGATAAAGAAACTGCAATGCAAAAATGTATTGGATGTATTTCTGGAGAAGAGTTACCTCTTCCAGAATCTCCAGAAAATCCAATTCTGTGGTTTAATTCAATGCTAGAACAGATAGACTGGCAGTTATTATCTAGTAGAGATTCTGTAGAATCCAATTCGATTCCTGGACTTCAATATTTGATAGAATCGATAACAAGACTGACTCAAGAAATTGGAATCGAAATCGATGGAGATGATTTCTCCGATTTATTGCAAAATCTGGCCGCTAATATCAAAATCCCTTCTCGTAGGGGGACAGATACGGGAATACGAATTCTTAGCCCCCAACAGGCTTTAGGGATAAATTGTGAAACTCTTATACTCAGTGGATTGAATTCTAATTCATGGTCGATGAAATCACCCTCAATACCTTGGTTAGATGAAATTTCAAGGATGCGACTTGGCATCAACCGTCCAGATGATGGATTGAGAAAGGGCCGACATTATCTTCGCCATCTTCTCAATTGTTCAAAAGTCGCTATTATTCTGGATTCTAGTTTACAAGAAGGTATTGAACCTGCAGGGCCGTTAGAAGAATGGTTTAGTATAATTTCAAGAGATGCTAAAGGTCTGGATTTAGAACGCCCGCCTCCATTCTTCAAACCTGAAGATTGGGAAAATAAAACTCCAAATCGCGCCTGGTCTTGGCAATCAATCCCTCATATTGGTCTACGTTTAGTTCACAAGGTTAGTTCGATGGAAATGCTTGCTGAAGGAGTTAGGACCCATCGTAGTGGAAATCTTCCTAGAGACGAGAATCAAAGAGCAGGACTAGCATTAATCGAAGAGCGCGAAATAAACAGCAGTCCATTAACTCCTGATTCTATTCTTGAAGCGGTTAAAATTGATTTGTTATCAGACCAGTACGAGCGTAGAAGAGATATTTCATCGTTTGATGTTGGAGAAGTTTTCCCATTCAAAGATGCAGGAAAAATGATTCGAACCAAAGATTACCGATTGATACCAAATAGGAACTATGTCCCAAATGCAAGAGCATCACCTCAATGGCCTCATCTTGGAGAGGTCATTGAAAAGAAGACGATTCTTGGAATCGATCCACGTCCAATAGTGCCTTCAACGACTAAAATTAAATCTCTCGATGACAGAATTGGTATTACAGGAGTAGATTTGAAGCTTCCAAAGATTTGGTCTCAAAGTCGTTTACAAGCATGGCTACATTGTCCAAGAAAGGCTTGGTTTGAACGCCATCTAAGGCTGGGACGGGAAGAAAATGTCTCGGAGGACCTTGCTGCAAATGCTAGAGGCAATATCGTCCACTTTGTAGAAGAAGCAATCTTACGGGCGCATGGTTTGACTGAGGACAAATTACCATCTAAGCCAACAAAATTAATCGAAGGTCCCCTCAAAGATATCAATTCTGCTTGGTTAGTTGCACTGAATACATTAGTGGAAAAAGCACCATGGATGAAACGTGCAGATGGAGTTTCTGCACACCGTTGTAGGGATTTAATCGGGGTCTCTCCTGGACGTTGGAACTCTTGGCTAGAAGGTGAAGAAGAGATTCCAATAGGCGGCCGACTTGGTAGAATGATAATTACAGACTATTCCTTGAATGATTGTGCTCCGATAGCTAGTGAATGGAAAGTAGCTCAGAACGGCACGAATAATGCTACAATTAGCCTGCCACCTTCTCCCGAAGAAGGCGGAGAGGCCAAGAGTTTCAAATTAACAGGCTTTATCGATAGAGTTGACGCCGTAATTACCGACTACAAATTGGAAAGTGATGCCCAAGAGATACCTTTGGATTTAGATATGAATCAAGAGATTCCAGTTAGCCAATTAGTAATAATTAGAGATATTAAATCAATGGATGGGTCTAGCGATGATGGTAAAGAATCTAGGCATTTGAAAGGAATATTCGATGAGGTCCAATTAGCCCTCTATGCAAGGGCATGGGAGGTTTGTAATCCCGGCCATAGAGTCATAGGAGTGGGTGTAACTCAAGTTGGAATAGCCACTCAGCCATGGCTTGAAATCGACCCTGAATTTTCACAATTACTTACAGATTCTTCAATCGGAATATCTACGAATAATGTACAGAATCAATATCGACGTCCAGGTGAATCAGTCCCTGCTGCATCTAATCCTTTCAGAGCATGGATGAGGGAAAGAATCACAACTGCAATTCGAGTTATAGAAAATGCAGAAGCGGGAAAGATTCCTTGCAATTGCTCAACTATCGAATCCTGTAGAAGTTTAACGAGAGGTGGTTGGTAATGCAGTTAAATCATTCTCAAAAACTAGGTTTAGATATTGATAGGCATATTGCATTAGATGCTGGAGCGGGCACTGGTAAAACAACAGTCATGGCCCATAGGTATGTTCAACACATTCTCTCTCACAATCAAAGAGCCACTAGGCTTCTTCCGCCTGCACCTAGAGTCCCTCTCAAAGGCATGGGAGCAATCCGTTGTCCTGCAAGAGAAAGGACTTCTCTAAAGGATTGGCAAGGACTACTTCCAACAGAGACTGTGGCTATTACCTTCACTCGCAAAGCCGCTGCCGAACTAAAAGGTAGGATTCGTAGGTTGATTGCATCTCTACGCGCAGCTCCCCCTTCAGAGGGGGATGAAAGAGGAATCCACGACACAAGAATTTCAGACCAAGGGGATGTAGAAATGTTGCTTTCTCTAATGGAGGATGCGCCGATCTCTACAATCGATGCCTTTCTTTCTTCAATCGTCTCACCTTGGATTGGTTTAGTTTGTGACAACCCTGGAATCGAACAAGTCGATGAGGAAGGAGCAATTTTACTTCGCGAAGAAGCAATACGTACTGCTTGGCGCCTCCAGAAAGGCATCGATGCAATCGAAGTTGGAATGAGCGGAGATATCGAGGAATTTTTAGAAGCGAGAGACCGACTTTCAGTAAGATTGGGAGGGCAAACGGCATCTTCTACAGTAATTAGAGGTCTAATGAAGCGTTCGTTATTCGTGGAAGAAGCCTCTCGATCGATGGGTAATAAAGGTCGAAATATTTCAGCCGAAGACCTCGATCATCTGTTCTTGAGTCCTATCATAGATTTACTTGATAATTGGTATATGGAGTTTAGAATTCTAATTGAGGAATGGGTAGAAAATTGGTTAGACGGAGGATGCCACTTCGTCACAGGTGCGGATAGAATTGACGGGATGACGCGCTTTAGATATGTCCAACATTTATGCAATCTCAACTCTGAAGACCAGATTTGGCGCCTACAATGGATTTGGCTGGTTTCACACGCAATAGCACCAGCAGACCATCTAAACAAAATCCAATGTAAGCCTCTATCAAGAGCTTGTCCTCCAGGTGGCGAAAAGTGGCCTTCAGGAATACTTTCCAAGACAGCGAATAAGGCGATGGATAAGGATGTCAAAGAAATGATTGCCAACAATGCAGAAGCGATTTCATTACAAATTCGTGCATTGATGAACACTTCTAACGGTCTATTGTTGAGGACTATAGGGCGCGCATCATTCCTTTTCAATCCCCAAATTTCTGACCCTGACCCTATTGAGGGTCAATATGCTCATCCTCCAAGATTGGAAACAGAATTACCTGAATTACCCGTTGATAGAGCGATGAGATTAACAACGGAATTAGAGATTGAAGTAATACAAGATCTATTCACGGTTAACACCGGAGTTCAAGAAATTTTGACCCGCTTAAAATCATTAGAAGGAGTTACTGATTATGATGACATGCATCGCTTTGCTGAAGATTTATTATTGACTCGATGTCCATCGGTTTGTAGAACTTGGTACCCGTCTAAAGTAATAGATGCTCTAGATTCAATAGGGGATAAACCATGGCAAGACGACCATCTTGAAAGAGCGATTATGGCCTGTGAGGATAAATCTGATGTGCATGAAGATTTGATGCGAAGAATCACAATTCTACGTGATTTAAGGCGTGGTTATAGAGCCTTCATTATCGATGAATATCAAGATACAAATCCGCAGCATTTCCGATTATTAGCTCGCTTATGGGGGCGTCGTCATTTAGAATCCGAAGAGCTTAGACCTCCTGCTGGAGAATTAGACCCGACGATTTGCATTGTAGGCGATATGAAACAATCCATCTATCGATTCCGTCAAGCAGAACTTACAGTAATGCGAAGGGCTGTAGAAATAATTCGCAAAATCAATGTCGATGAGGCAGTAATGGAACACCGTCTTGATGATCTGAAAAAGTCAGGGTTTGCTAGAGACCCTCGTCCAATCCCGGGTAAAGGGGGATTAGGTTCTAGTTTCATCCGTTCAAGTGAATTGTTATCAGAGGATTCTAAACGAGAAGAGTGGGTCTCTTTGGAAAAAAGTGATGGTCAATCAAAACTCGAGCCTTCTGCGATAAAGAAACGTACAGAGGGTCACATTGAGATGAGGACTAACCATCGTACTCTACCTCTTTTGATGAACACAATGAATTACATATTCCAAGATACCTTTTCACCTCGCCATCAAACTTTACCCGGCCCATGGCATGCTGAATCACAGGATTTACTACCGGGTCGTGATTCACAAAGAGAAGCAGCATTTGAGTGGATTTTACCAGCCCGTACCGAGATAACAGAAATACCTGAAGATCTCAATATTCCAATAAATCCATTTGAAAATATAGACTCAACCAATCGTGATTTATCAAATCAATTGTTGGCTAAACGCTTAGTTTCACTAGTAAATGGCGAGGGTGTTCGAGTTAGAGACTCTGTTAATGACTCATGGAAAGAGGTAGGTGGTATCGAACACCAAGTATTGCCGGAGGACATTATGATTTTAGTATCTTCAAGGAGCAGAATTCCAGATATTCTAAATGTTCTAGAGGAGCATGGAATACCGGCCATTGCTGATAAGCAAGGCGTTTTGTTACATAGGCCAGCGGTCCAGCCCTTGATGTCTTTACTATGGCTAGCCTGCGCTCCTAATGATAGAGCTGCAGCATTGGCAGTGGGCCAGTCATGCTTGATGGGATTAGACGATTCAACCCTCAATGAGCATTTATCACAATCAACAGGAAATCAGATATTAGGATTGGCGAGCGTATCTCCAACTCCAGAATTAAAGTCTCTTTTAGAAAAAATATCAGATATGGTTTACAATAACGATATTCTCAATGCTATTATTGCTGCAATCGACCATTCAGATTTACTCAGAACATTTCCAAGGGAAGGGGATAGACAAGATGTCAATAATTGGCTTTCATTATTTGAGAGAATTTTGGATAAGGAAGGTGGAGATGCTGCTTTAGCACAACTGCGACTTAGAGAATTAGCAGATTTAGGTGATGATGGACCTAAGAGTACCTCTGACGGAACTGCAGGTGCGGTTCAGGTTTTGACAATTCACAGCTCGAAGGGATTAGAAGCACCGGTAGTCGTTCTTTACGATTTATTCAAAATCGGTATTAGCGATTCAAGCCTGTCTGCAAGCGACAACGTATTGGTTACACCCGAAATGATAGCAGGTAGAATCCATCCTTGGAGAGGTGTTAAGAAACCAGAAAGTGGCCTATGGGCTCTAGCATCTAAGATGGACGAAGGCCAAAGGCTAGCGGAGAGACGTCGTCAATTTTATGTCGCTTTAACTAGGGCTAGAGACCGAGTTATAGTGGTTGGTTCACCAGGTTCTGGTGCTAAGATTGCTTCTGATGGATATTTAGAATTGAATAGAGGAAAAGCTCGAGAAAATATGGGATATATGTTGCTAGATGGACTTGCCCATGCTTCTATTGTCGCGGGTAATGAAGATTGTACATGGTCTAGCGGTGGTTTAGAACAAACGGGCAAGGTTCTACGTTTTGATCCAAGTACACTAATCGATAATGGATTTTTACCTAGCGATTGTGTTGATGGAATCGCAATATTCCATCACCCTTCATGTTTTGATTCCAAAGCCATTCAATCACCATTACAAAAATGGCAGAATAGAATCGAGGCAATTGGAAATGCCAAAACAACATCAATCAAAAGAAAGCCACGAAAAATAGTTCATGAGATTGGCCTTCCTTCGCATTCATTAGATGCTGCTTGGAATTGTCGTAGGAGACATTGGCTTGCTATGCGTCTAAATTGGCGTTCTGAACCACTTAATTTTATTCCGATTAAAACAAAGGATGATTTTTGGCCTTCAGCGACAGAGTTTGGTTCACTATTCCATAGATTGCTAGAGATTGGATTAGCTAATCCTGCAACTACAAGTAAAGGATTGGATGCTAGTTGGACTGAATCTCAACCAAATCGGTTGTTGGATAGTGATACCTTTGATGAAGTTCTAGCCCAATCTTCATTCAGCGATTCACAAATGACCAAGAGGGTTCGTTCAAGAATGTTACATCTTGCCAAATTAGTAGATAGTGGAGTTCTAGGGAAATTAACTCAAGGTGGTGAATTTGATGGAATGATTGTTGAGGGATTACGAACCGAATTGCCATTTAACCTAGTCAGTAAATCCAAACACGAACTAGTTAGAGAAAGTTGGTCTCCTAGAGGCGGGCATCCCTTGGTCATGGTAGAAGAAATCCATACAATTTTCGATGGTAGAGCAGATTTGGTTTTGGCTCTTAGAAATAGTGATGGCGAGGGTTGCCTACAGGTGGTTGATGCTAAGACAAAGGGCTGTCTTTCAGGTTACAACCGAGAAGAGCCTAATGATGGGCATCCCTTACAAGTTGTCGATAACCCAGACTCGCCTTATGCAGAAAGTGATTCAGAAAAACAAATCCTAGCAGAACACCGTTTACAGTTGACTTTGTATTGCTTAGCTCTGGAAGAGAACGAGCGTAATAAGAAACCATCAGAACAACGTAAAGTGTTACCTCCAGCAATCCTAGTTGCAGCCTCGGGCAGAATGATTAGAATGCATGATTCAGAATATGAACAAGCAAAACTAGACCTTAAGGAATTAATTTCTTGGATGGGTTATATTTCTGCGGTTGAAGACGGTCATGAACCGCCTCAATGCTCAGATCCGGATAATTGTAAAGCCTGTCTTTTCTTTTCGGGGACAATCGCTTTACAACAATCTAACGAGATGTCCGACCAAGCATGACCAAAGTCCCAGGAAATCCTTCTTTCTTAGCGACTTGATGGATTTCTATATCACAGAAACCTGCTTTTGACATTGCACTTGTCCATTCCTCGATAGTTAGCGTAGTCATGTGCACGCCTACATGTTCTGGCCAACCTAAAGAATCTTCATGCTCTGCATAATGATCAACTCCAGCAACCAAAAAACCTCCATCTTTTAGCCATTCATCATGAATTAGTGCTAACATCTCTTCTGGGTCTTTCAGATAGTATAGAAACTCCATGCTATGGACTAAATCAAATCTTTGAGAAGGCCTCCAATCAGGTAGTAAGCCATGTGAATAGATTCCATTTGAATCGGTCATTTTCGCTTTCTCTATCATTTCTAATGACCCATCAACTCCTTCGACATGAGTTGCACCTAATTTGGATAGCAAACGAACGACCCATCCGTTACCACACCCCAAATCAATCGCTTCGAAATCTTCTGGGACTTTGGGTAGTACTAGGTCCAACATTTGCGAAACTGATGGAGCATGGCCTCTTTCCATTCCTTCATCCTTGCCAGCAAGGGCCCATTGTGAAAATACGTCAGTAGCATCCATCGCCATGAAATAACCCTGATGAAAGCCGTCAATAAACCGTGTGATTGGATAGAAAGGCACATGTTCTGAGTTTCCTTGGAGACTTTATGCAACACTCAAGTCAGACAATCGAGGAGATACTTTATCCGGAGATAGATGCTCATACTACTGGTAGTTTGAAAGTAACAGAATTACATACAATTGCGTGGGAAAGGAGCGGTAATCCTGCAGGAGCTCCTGTAATTGTAATTCATGGAGGCCCTGGTGGCGGTAGTCAACCATCATATCGTCGATACTTCAATCCTGAAAAATTCGATATAATTCAGTTTGATCAACGTGGCTGCGGACAATCTACTCCGTATGCCGAACTCGAGGATAACAACACCCATGCATCAGTTTCAGATTTAGAAGCACTGAGAGAGCATTTTGGTCTGGAAGAATGGCACGTATTTGGCGGCTCGTGGGGCTCTACCTTATCTTTGATTTATGCTCAATCTCATCCTGAAAGAGTATTGAGCATGACGCTTAGAGGGATTTTCATGTGTCGTAAAAGTGAACTGCATTGGTTTTATCAAGACGGAGCGAGTCATATTTTCCCAGATGCTTTTGAGCCATACAAACAACATATTCCTCTTGAAGAGCAATCCGATTTAATCACGGCGTATTATAGTAGATTGACAAGTGATGATGTAGAGGTTAGAAGAGCAGCTGCAAGAGAATGGACTCGTTGGGAGATGGCTACAAGTCGGCTTTTCCCCGACCCTAGTTATGTTGAAAAGGCAGAGGATTTAGATTTCGCAGTGGCCTTTGCCAGAATAGAATGTCACTATTTCATCAACGCTATTTTTGTTGAAGAAGCATATATTTTGAAAAATTCAAAAATCATTGAAAAAATACCTACTACAATAGTACAAGGGAGATACGATGTGGTATGTCCAGCAAAAAGTGCATGGGAGTTGCACAAAGTGTTACCAAATAGTACACTAATATTAGTTCCAGATTCCGGCCATTCGATGGGCGAAGTAAGCATTGCTCGCCATTTAGTAGAAGCAACCGACGCGCTTTGATACTATATCTCAATCATTGTTTAATTGAGAATTAATCCGTCGGCTTGATATGTAGAGGATAGGTCGGTCAGTAGGAAGGCGTAGCCTTAGGTGAGAAACATGACCGATACTGGAACTATCACACCAGAGACCCAAATCAAGGATCTTGAAGAGCGATTAAGCGAAGAAACCGACCGTTTACTCAAGTTATATGCTGCTTATGAGCAGCAAGAAAAAGAGTTACTCGATACAAAGGCCGAGATTGAAGTTTTAGAGAAAGAAATCGTAGAACGTGAAATCACTAAAGAAGGTCTTGAGGCTCTATTAGCTGAGAAAGATGTTCGAATTAGAGATTTAGAACTCAAGGCTTCAAAGACCAGCAAACAGGTGGAACACCTCGAGCCGGAACTTCAGAAGATGGAAGAAAAGTATGCCCGTGAGAAAGATCGTTTGGGCAAGGTATTCTCTATTGCTGAAGAATTAGATAATGATTTACGATTGGCGGTTGTTGAATTGAAGACACGTGATGAATGGTACATGGCGCACATGTCTCTATTCGAAGACCTCAACAAAGCAATCAAGCAGCGTTACGACTTAATTGAATCAGCAGTAGAATCAGAGCGCCAATCTCAGCATATGGGACGTGCAATCAGCGAACGTATGGAAGAGATGGTTGAAGCAAGAGCTGCAGAAATGACAATCGAGGAAGCGGAAGAAATCGATGCTATAGAGCCTAAAGAGGCATCATCAGCGGCTGAAGAATCATCAGGCGATGACGATGAAGAAGACGAGTGGAAGTGGTCTGATAGTGTACTTGATGGCGTAATGGAAAAGAATGGAATTACAGATCGAGAAGGATTTATTGAATTTGCAAAGTCCTATGATATGGACGGTAACCGCTACCTCAAAGGTAGTGAACTTGGAGCGGCAGCAGCAGATTTCGCTGCTAAAAATTCAGAAGATGATTCAGAAGAGGATTCTGAAGAAGGCTCTGAGGAAGACCAGTGAGGTGAGAGCCCGTGGCTCTGTTGGCCAGAGGCGGAGTCTTGCCTGTAATCACTCCCGCAATAATGGGAATCAGTTTTATTCTGGTTGGATGGCTAGTAGACCCCGTTTCGGGAATAGCCCCTGGTCTCGGAATTTTGATGCTGATGATTTCAGCATTTTTTGCTAATTTTTGGAGAGACCCCGACAGACCAATTCCCAAAGAGAAAGGATTGATTGTATCTCCGGCAGATGGTCATGTTATGTTTGCTAAACGCGAAAGGGCTACAGGGCGAAGACCTTCGAAAGAAGAAATGGACCAATCGGAAGATGATGAATTCACTGGAACATGGTTTCCCGAACCTTGCGAGAAACCTCTGACATTTTCTACTGAGCAAAGATATGAACCAGTCCCTGCCGGAGAGGAATCTGAAAATGATGTCTGGAGAATTGCAATTTTCATGTCACCATTGGATGTTCATGTAAATCGTGCACCAATTGCTGGAAAAATAACTAGGATGGAGCACAGAACTGGAAAGGGAAAGCGCAGGGGACCATTTGTTGCAGCTTATCGTAAGGAAAGTGAGTTCAACGAAAGGGTACGAACTTTATTCGAACGTGAAGATGGACTATTGGTCGAAGTAATGCAGATTTCAGGTGCATTGGCAAGAACAATTATTCCTTGGGCATCAGAAGGTTCCGAAATGAGGCGTGGTCAACGATTTGGAATGATTAGACTCGGTAGTAGAGTAGATGTTAGAGTTCCGGCTAGTAAATTTGAGGTATGCGTTGTATCTGCAGAGGATGGAGATGCTAACCATCCTAAGGGCGAATTTGTCAAAGCAGGTTCATCAATCATATACAAAGAGGTGGAACAGTGAGAAAGGATTTGTTATCAATCGGTTTGATGATAATTTTTTTACTACCCTACGGTTATTATTTTGCTGGAGTCCAAGTATATGATATCGTAGCAGCAACGGATACAGAATGCAATGGCAATTTTGAACAGAATTCACCAGATGAATTCGCTCCGTTAAGGGAGAGAGTGCCTCTAAATCTAGCGACTTATCAAGAAAATATAACCTCGAATATAATGGAAAATATTTCTCAATATTGGTGGCCAGGTTACCACTCTGCTTCAATAGAAGTAGAGGGTGAAGACCTACTATTGTCAGCATGGTATCTAAAACAAGATGAATCGATGCCGTGGGTGATTTTTGTTCATGGTTTACGAGGATGTAAAGCAGGTGGCTCAATACTCCTTCCTTCTGGAATGCTGGCAAAAGCGGGATTCAATATCGTAGTATTTGATTTACGAGATCATGGTCAATCATCGATTGAGGATAATAGGGTTTCAGCAGGTCAGAAAGAATGGATGGATGTTCGAGCGGTATATGATTGGTTACTTTCTGAACATGGTGCAGAAGAAGGGAAAATTGGTTTATTTGGGACTTCGATGGGAGCGGGAACCGCTGCTATCACCTTCTCGCAAGATAAGCGCTTCAATTCAGTTTGGCTAGATTCAGGCTTCTCAGATATGCAGAAAATAATCGAAGAAGAGTTAGAGTACCAAGGACTACCAACTTTCCTTGGAGGCGCAGGTGTCTTTGCAGGTAAAATAAAAACAGGTGAAAATTTAGTCAAACTTTCTCCACTTTCAGCAGCTACAGAGATAGGAGACCGTCACATGTATGTTGTTCATGGTAACCAAGACCCTAGGGTGAAAGTGCACCATGGTATTTCGATGTGTGAAGAGGCGCAAACCCACGGTTTAGAGGGTCATGTAGAATGCTGGTTTAGCGATTCACAAATTGTTTTTGATGTAATTGGCGAAAACCAAACCGATGAACACGCAACTATGATGCTGACTCATACCGACTTGTATGAACAGAGATTGGTAGATTTCTTTAACGAAACTCTAGTTTGAGCGAGAGATTCAAACACGCGAGGCGAGCAGCCCGCAATATGGCAGATGTCAGATTGACTATGGCTGGAGCGAAGGACAAGCGTCCAGCTCGCATTCATGATTTGGTCAAAGCTCCTGCCAATACGCCTTGGGCGATAGAAAAACAACAATCATTTGATGCTAAACACCCGGCCACTGTTTACTACACCCCTGAAACATTAGCAGATGGAACTCCAACAACCGCTTTAACCGTAATTTTACGAACTAAGGGCTGCCATTGGTGGTGGTCAAGCGGCTGTACATTTTGTGGATATTTTAACGATACAAGAGATGATATAACCTCTGCAGACCTACATTCACAGTGGGAAAAAGCGCTTGCTAAATTTGACGATTTCGATCAAATGGGTATGGTGAAAGTATACACTTCTGGTAGTCTGTTAGAAGACCGAGAGATACCGGTGGATTTCCAAGAAACCGTTCTTCGAGATTGCAAAGAGATGGGTAAAGAATTAGTTGTAGAAAGTAGAACTGAGCAATTGACAGAAAAGAAATTGGCATGGGCCACTTCAATAAATCCTCAATTCTCAGTTGCGATTGGTTTGGAAGCATATGATGATGAAGTTCTAAGATTTCATGTGAATAAAGGATTCACAATAAAATCGTGGGACCGCGCGGTTGAAAACCTTAGAAAATTCAACTTGAGAGTGAAGACCTATCTGATGTTTAAACCCCCATTCATGAGTGAAGGGGATGCTTTGATTCATGGGGCTCAATGGATAAGGGATGTTGCTGAGCGGTCGGATGAAATTTCTGTAAATCCAATGAATATTCAGAAAGGAACAGTCATCGACCGTCTGTTTCGAAATAATGAGTATAGGCCACCTTGGCTTTGGTCTCTCGTCCAATTAATTCACGATGTCCACCCTACAATACATCCAACAAATGGTGGAAATAGTTCAGCAGACAAAGTTGCTCGCTTGATAATCCATCCGACTGCAGGTGGCAAAGTTCGTGGAGCCCACAACTGCGGAAGTTGTGATGCTGAGGTCGTTGCAGCGATTGAAAGATATTCTGTAAGCGGGGAGATAGAGGAATTGGATGGTCTGGATTGTCATTGCAAATCTGTTTGGGAGAACGAAATAAAAATGGATAGAAGTATGCCAATTCCTCTAGGAGTTGGAAAAAACAGAAGAGGCGATACAATGGCACATCTGCGTTCACCTTGAACTATTTTTTTGTCGATACGCTTAGTTTTAATTTAGTGAATCTTTATCACCGTACTGCGAGTGGGAGAACTGACCCCTACGGGGTCAAGGTGATTTAATGTTGAATAATTCTTTACTGCCAGACGTTAGCGAAGGTAATGCTGAACCTCCTACTTCTCGTATTATTACTGCAATTTTAGGTGTCGGGCTAATCGGGCTACTGGGTATGTCGATCAACATATTTGGAATGGATAATATTCCTGTGCTTTCACAAATCATCCCATTCATGGATAACCTCGGTGGTTCCGGGATTTGGTATTATTTGATTGGAATATTGGCAGGTCTTGGCGCCATAGTGGCAAACATGCTTGCAGGGGTAGTTTCAGATTAGGAGGTGTGATGAATGAGCGAAATAATCACAACAGGCACACTACTCGTAATATTCCTATTTTTAATTTCAAATTATACCCAAAAGGG
>CEVR01162547.1_pt1 | contig 14722 bp, 16 predicted proteins | sample 356541 | NCBI WGS metagenome assembly CEVR01 (sample SAMEA2623734, study PRJEB7988) | marine metagenome | isolation source: saline water (ENVO:00002010), including
TGCTCGTGCCGGGATTCGAACCCGGGTCAGCGGGATGAAAACCCGCGATGATGGACCTGGCTACACCACACGAGCCAATGACCTGCCGTGTCAACTCTTATTCATAACCATTGGCCAACCAAATCCTAGGCAGGCGTTCCATTTTGGAAGTCAGAAATCACTTGATGTACTGGGTCTGTGTACTCTGCCCGTATTGAGCGAACTGGTTAGGGTCGTTAGCTGGCTGTATGAAACTTGATTGAAACTAAATTAGATGATGTTTATTCCACCAAATTCTCAATTTATTACCAATAACTGATTGATGATGCATAAATCAGCGATTTGTTTAAAAAATCTAATTACCCGAAAATCGTTATGGAAGAAGAGGAAGCGGTCATTGGTCTGCCTGCAATAATGAAATTTACTGGTTTAGTGCCAATAATGATTGGAATGCTAATTATTATCTGGCCAAAAAATATCTTGGCTGTTGGCCCCTATCTCTCTGATTATGGACTCTATCTGGGTTTGTACGTCGGAGTTTTAGCGATAATATTTGGAGTAACACATTGGATTGTTGCGATTTTCGTTAAGGAAAATCTACACATATTCGGTCGTTTCTTCGTAATTGGCCATTCATTGATTGCCTTGCTTGAGATGTATGGCTGGGCCACTGATCTGATAGAATTTGAACCAAAGTACATATTCGGTACCATGTTTCCCTTCGCAACAGCTTTTGTTTTGTTGTTGTATTCACTCAATCCTAAAAAATCAGATAACGTTGAAGAGAATTAGAATAAAAATCAAATGATTCTACGAGAACCGTTCTCATACGGTTCGTTTCATCATTCCAACACACGCCCAACCAAATCATCCATCTTCTCCTGGGAGAATGGTTTCGACTTGTTCAAATTCATTGTACGTCCAATCACATTGCTGCCAAGGAAGGAGAACTGGTGGCGCATAGCCATGAGACAATGAGCGCCACCGCCACCACTGTGCGTTGCGAGTAGGACGGTCCGATTGTTGAACAGGCGTCGGAAATCATCACTTTGAACGGATAGCCACGCAATGGTGTTGTTGAGTGCTGGTGGCATAACACCATTATATTCAGGAGCGCAAATAACCAGTGCTTCTGAATTGAGAATCAAATCCGAAAGGGTAGCCGTATCGGGTTCCCGTTCAGGATCGCCATCAAGTTCAGAAGTGTATACTGGCCAGTGAAGTGTTGTTAAATCAACAATTTGAGTTTCCATACCTTTCTCTGTAAAGGATTCGGAGAACCTATGGGCAAGATCTAGATTCTTCCCCGAGGATGCTGCGAGAACCAATACATAGGAATCCATGATTAGCGCTTCAAACGGATATATTTCAATCGTTGGTTTCAGTATGGAGACCATGATTTGAAATAGGTCGTTCATGAAGAACAGGTATGTTCACTGAAATGCTTGACCAATACAAAGGAAATTTCCTTGTATTTACAGGTCGTTTTTGCGGCTATTGTACCGCTGCAAAGCGATTATTGGCACAAAAAGAACTACCGTTCGTTGAAATATCGTTCGATGAACACCCACCACAATTACGCGAACAAGTTGTAGAAGCGACCATGCATCGTACAGTTCCAGTAATCTTTGACATTCGTGGAGAGGACCGAATCTTCATCGGCGGCTTTGACGAATTGAGCAAATATCCACTCAATGGATGAGATCATCAAGCCAATCCTTGAGCATTTCATGATGCTCAGTTGGAATCATGTGCCCTTTTTGGTGTTCGACCAACTCTATACTCCAACCAGCTGCTTCAAACAGGTGAGCAACTGCCCAACCGTCTTCAATTGGAACACGGACATCTCTAACACCATGCATCCAAAACATCCGCTTCTTATCGAGTTCCTCGAGGCGAAGACGGAGTTCCATGGGCCTGACAAGGCGCGTACCTAAGGCAACAACTCCTGCGATACGGTCAGCAAGAGGGAGTTGAAGCATTTCTTGGGCCATGGCTCCTCCTTGTGAAAATCCTCCAACGACTAAAGGACCCATCGGGGCTTCTTCTGCAATCAACTTCTCAAGTTGTGATAATGATGAGTCAACATCCATTAATTCTCTGCGAGAGAGATGCAGTCTTCGAGTTACATCAGGATCTTCATCCTCATATCTCCACCATGTCCTTCCGCGGCGTGGATGATTGAAACGTGCATCAGGAACTAGTAAAGTCCAACCATCTGGAATTATTTTTTCGGCAAATGGACGCATCATTTCAGCCGTTCCCGTCATCCCATGCATCATGATGAGTGTCGGCATGGAAAGCACCTCAAAGTGTCCATTCGAACACAAGAGCCCCTGCAACCTTGAGATGGATGAATGAGGAAGGACCGCGGACCGTTACTGTGAGCGAGTAATCTCCCGAATTCGAGGGAATCGTACCTATTGCTCCCTTTTCGGTCGCTCCAGAACCCCAAGCACGAGTTAACGGCGATGCACCTGCATGATCTTTCATAGTCAAGGAACCAGATGCAGCCCCGTTTGAGGCTATTTCGACATCTAGATACCAGACCAGAGTATCCCAATCACCTTCGGAAGGGTGTCCTGAATCGAGGAATGAATCGTAAATCTCCTGGTCGTTTTCTTCGTACATTCGATCGATAAGATCACGTGCTCGATAGAAGAAAACATCCCCGTTGTAAGATGGACGAGCGACATTCAAGTCCATTCGTAATTGGATTGTTCCATCACCATCTCGCCATACGAGCCGTTCGAGGAATCCTTTGCTACCACTGAATGTGTAGGACAATTCGTGACCTTCGGATGATTCGGCTTCAACACGAGCATTTCCATTGTCAAGCGATATCGTTGTAGCTTCCCATTCTTGTCCCAGAAGTGTGAATGACCATGAATCACCAACATTCCAAGGGAACGAGAAGACTTGTTGAGGCTCACCGTTCTCGTAAACGGCTAATGCATCGATGGTCATACGACCTAGAAACGGATTGTGATTGATAACAGCATGACGTTGTGCTTCTCGTTCAGAAGATATTCCAAGAATATATTCTTCTGAACCATTGTCGATCTCAGCAACAACAAGACGGGCACTATCTTCACCAAATTGAGGCGTGATGAAGGTGTAGAGCCAGTTCTGTCCAACAGACCACTCTGGAAGTTTCTTTTGCTCCTCAGTCATACTGTTGTTTGAGTCAGAAGAGTCATTGCTAGTGCAGCCCGCAAGGCTCATGCAGAGCAGCAAAGCAACCAAAAAGTGACTGCGAAGCATTGTATGCATGGTTAGGCCTATCGGCTCCTCTTCAAGAGGATAACGCTTGACAGTCTCAAAGGAGTCCGTTCTCAGTGAGCTTGCCTGTACCAGCAAGAACGACTGCAACGATGGACATCAACTTGATGAGAATGTTGAGCGAAGGACCAGAGGTATCCTTGAATGGATCACCAATTGTATCACCGATGACTGCTGCATCGTGTGCCTCATCACCCTTCTTTGCACCAGGGATGTGATCTTGTTCAATCGCTTTCTTGGCATTGTCCCAAGCACCACCAGCGTTGGCCATGAAGAGCGCCATCAAGACACCTGTAACGAGAGAACCTGCAAGCATTCCGCCGAGGGCTGCGGTACCAAGTCCGAATCCGATGATAACCGGGGCGATAACTGCTACAACACCAGGTCCAACCATCTCACGCAATGCTGCCTTGGTCGAAATATCAACACAGGTTTGGGAGTCTGGCTTGACACCTTCCTTACCTTCGAGGAGTCCAGGGATTTCCTTGAACTGTCGTCGAATCTCAACAACCATGTCACCTGCAGCCTTTCCGACCGAAGTCATGGTCATTGCAGCGACAACGAATGGTAGTCCACCACCGATGAGAAGACCAATGACGACCATTGGCTCAGTCAAATCAAGATTGACACCGCCAACAGAAGTTGTGTAGGCTGCGAAGAGAGCGAGAGCAGTTAATGCAGCCGATCCGATTGCGAATCCCTTGCCGACTGCAGCGGTTGTGTTACCGATTGAGTCAAGTTCGTCAGTGATGGCTCGAACATCGTCACCAAGACCGCTCATCTCTGCAATTCCACCTGCGTTGTCAGCGACAGGACCGTAAGCATCGACGGTCATTGTAACACCTACAGTGGCAAGCATACCCATAGCAGCCATCGCAATGCAGTAGAGGCCGTAGGTTTCTCCTCCGAATTCATTTGCACCGAGGATACCCAGTGCAATGAGAACGACTGGGATGAATGTGGACATCATCCCGACCGACAAACCAGCGATAGCGTTTGTTGCAGGACCTGTCTTGGACATTTCACCGATGTGAGGAATCGCCTTAGTTTTGATTCCAAAGACGGGCTCGATACCTGTGTAATATTCGGTGACGAGACCAATGAGAATACCAACGATGCTACCGAGTACAACGGAGTGCATGATGCCCATTTCGACGTCAATGAATCCTTGTTGAATGGAAAGGTATCCGCCAGCCCAGAACAGTGCTGCGGCGATGAAGGTCGTGTTACGAAGTGCTGCAGCTGGATCTTTTCCATTCTTGAGGAAAGCCATTGAGAAGACACCGATAATAGAAGCAGCATAGCCGATGAATCCGAGGAGGATTGGCATCAGAACGTAGTCGACTCCCATTGGGGCCGTTTTATCGCTTGCAATAATCATTGCAGCAATGATTGATCCAACAAAGGATTCGAAGATGTCAGCACCCATTCCGGCAACGTCGCCGACGTTGTCACCAACGTTGTCAGCGATGACACCGGGGTTTCGTGGGTCGTCTTCAGGAATACCTGCTTCTACCTTTCCGACGAGATCTGCTCCAACGTCAGCAGCCTTGGTGTAAATTCCACCGCCGACACGGGCGAAAAGAGCGATGGATGATGCACCCATACCAAATCCAGCCGCTGCCGAGAGCGTGCTTCCGTCTTCAGCACCAAGCCAATAAGCGATGAGAGAAATACCGAGCAGCCCTAGTCCACCGACGGACAATCCCATAACGGCTCCACCGTTGTAAGAAACTGCAAGAGCACCTGCTTGACCATCGTTCTTTGCGGCCATAGCAGTTCGGCCATTAGCCGAAGTTGCGGAACGCATACCAGAGAATCCAGCCAAAACCGATGCGACAGCACCTGCAAAGAAGGCTATGGCCGTGTCAACATCGTTGAGGTAGGCGAGAACAGCACCAACAACTACAACGAAAATGGCCAGAATGCGATATTCAGCGAAAAGGAATGCCATAGCACCCTTCTGAATTTCGTCTGTGATATCTGCGACAACTTCGTTATCGATCTTTACTTTCGTTACTTGTTTGTAGAGGTAGAAGGCAATCAAAAGTCCTACGGCTCCAGCGCCTGCTGCAATCAACGGTATATTTTCCATCATAGTTTACACCTGTGTTTCGCCCGACCTAGGAACCCTTCATAAGAGATTCCCCGTGATTACAGGCTTGAAAGGCTACTTTTTAGCCCTCATCACAAACGCCGATACTCCTTTGCGACCAATCGTTGAAAGAGGTGGAGGTCTTCGGAGTATCATGAGCATCAGTGCAGAGGAGATTCTTGCCGAAATAGGCCCTGTTCAGGAAGTGCTCGACGCTCATGACGGAGTTGTTACCGTTCTCGACACAAGTGACGGCAACATCATGCTATCTCTCGATGGAGGATGTACTGGCTGTTCATCAACACCGATGACTGCAATGCAAATCTATTATTCACTCAAGAAACTTGATGCTGTTAATGATGTCATTTTTGTTAACGGTGAACTTCCAGAGTATATGCGCACCTTCATCAACCAAAAAATGGAGAAAGAAGCTGCTGAATCCTCTCAAGAACCCGGTGAAATAGTCTAATCACTCTTCTTCGACGTTTCGCCCAATACTGTGCGGGTTTGCTCCAAAGGAGATATTCTCGCCCTTGATATTCATTCGAGCAGCGATTGCAAGAACAATGCAGACGATGGAAAGTGGCTGCGGAAGATAATTCGATCCCCACAAGGATCCTCCCGCAAGAGAGAGCCACCACAATGAGGCTGCTGCAAGTAGAAGAGTTGTGAAAATAATGTTTTGTACGATAAGTTCAGCCTTCTCAGAACGTGAAATGGTTGCAACAAACATGAATAATATAGCCGAGATTCCACAGAAGGTTTGGACGAGGATGGAGATAAACTCGATCTCGACCATGATGTGACCAAACCGAGGAGGTTTTTGAAACAACCACTTCCCATCCTTTTTGAGTTGTGGACATCTCAACAAATTATGGCAGGCAACGCATTCACCCTTCCAAAGGCTCGGCCAAGCGGAGCTCCCTTTTTTTCTCGCAACCAAATAGCGGCGGTCCTGCATCAAGTTGCAGTCTTGCTCGAACTGCAAGGGGCCAATGTTTTCCGAGTTCGCTCCTACCAAAATGGTAGCCGATTGATTGGAACATTGACAGAAGACCTGCATGAATTGGTGGTTACTGGCCGCCTATTCGAACTGAAAGGAATCGGGAAGGGGCTCGGTTCTGCTCTTTCTCAAGCCATTTTGGAGGGCACTTGGCCTGACGATTGGATTCGTTTGCATGAGGATACACCTAAAGGCATGATCGAGATGCTTGGAATCCCAGGTCTTGGTCCAAAACGCATTAAATTGATGCATGAAGAACTCGGTGTTGATTCTATTACAAGTCTCAAAGAAGCAGCCGAACAAGGCCGTATTGCGCCGATGAAAGGCTTCGGAAAGAAATCAGAACAACGCATGCTCGATGGAATAGAATTGTTGTCTCGCTTCCGAGAACGGCGACGTTTGGATATCGGACTGAAGTATGGAACTGCATTTGAACAACGAATCAAGGAGATCCCTGGTGTTGAACGTGTTCAACTTGCTGGTAGTGCACGACGTCGTAAAGAAACGATCGGCGATTTGGATATCGTTGTAGGCGTACATCCAGAGCATCATGATGATGTTGGAACTGCAATCCTTGCTTTACAAGGAATTGCTGATGTAAAGGGAGCGGGCGATTCAAAAATTAGTCTAATTCTCGAAGCGAGTATTTTCGAAGATGGCTTTTCTGTAGGCCACATCGATGCAAACGTGCTTGAAGCGATCGGCGGAGATGATTACGAACAATTGGAAAGCGCAGGAACCATCGATGCACAAGTACGTTTGGTGCCTCCTGAAATGTTCGCATTTACACTCGCATACTTTACTGGAAGTAAGGAACATAACATTGCAATGCGACAACGAGCGATTGATCGTGGCCTACGTTTGAACGAATTTGGCTTGATACCCGAATCAAAAGCAGGAGATTTGAAAGGAATTGAAGCTGCTCAATACTCACTATCTGCGATGACTGAACAAGAGATTTATTCTCATCTTGACCTACAATGGGTTCCTCCAGAATTACGAGAAGATACTGGTGAAATAAAATCGGGAAGTGAAAATACTCTTCCTAAATTGTTGGAACTTGATACCATCCAAGGCGCACTTCACAATCACACGGTTGTATCGGATGGAGAAGCAACGCTTGAACAGATGGCCGATGCTGCGCAATCATTGGGTTGGTCATGGCTCGGCATAGCCGACCATTCCCCTACGTTGAAAATCGCAAATGGGGCACCAGCCGAACGTTTACTTGAACAAGGCCAAAAAATCCGAAAATACAACCAAAACTGGCAGGATGAAGGCATAAATTTCAGATTGTTTCACGGTGTCGAATCCGATATCCTTGCTGGAGGGAAATTGGACCATCCTGATGAAGTCCTCAATCAGTTGGATTATGTCGTAGCATCTGTTCATGCCATGACAAAATGGCGTGGCCGAGATGAGAATGAGAATACTGAAGAATTACTGAAGGTTCTCGAACATCCTGCAACAAAAGTCCTTGGCCACCCAACAGGGAGAATCCTGCAAGGGCGTGAGGGCTACGAAGTTGACGTCCACCGACTCATTGATGCGATGGCTGAACATATCGAGGATGGTCGGTTTAAATCGATTGAGTTGAATGCAAGTCCATATCGATTGGACATCGATTATCGACTTTGTAAATATGCAAAACTGATGGGCGTTCCTGTTGCGATTAGTCCAGATGCTCATTCGATTCGTGGTCTTGCTGACATCCAATATGGTGTCATGACTGCGCGTAAAGGATGGCTGGAGCAAGGAGATGTCATCAATTCGATGAGTGCTGATACATTAGAACAACAATTAGCGCTTCAATGAAGCAACAGTTCTTGAATGAGAGAAGGGTGGTCAAAACATGCGACTTACAAGAACACTGATTATGGGAGCACTCATGGTGATTCCGGGGCTTTTCCTTGGCTTACTCTTGTGGATTCTTGTTGGTCAGCCTCAAGATGGTGAATCTCCAATTGTTGAGGCACTTGTTTGCAATGCAATTCCACTTGCAAGTATCTTCTCTGGTTTGTTCTTTGGATGGGTCACTGGCTCAGAATATGCTGAATAGGTGATTGGATGAAGCGCAAGGAAAAAGCCGAGCGCATTCAATCTATGCTTGAGGAACTGTATCCTGAAACGCCTGTTCCGCTCGATCATGGAACGCCCTTCCAACTCCTTGTTGCCGTTCTTATGAGTGCGCAAACAACCGATTTGAAGGTTAATCAAGTAACTCCAGAATTGTTCAAACAGGGCCCCACGCCTGAGAAGATGGCAGAGCTTGAAGTTTCAACCATTCAATCTCTTATTCGTGAAGTTGGTCTTGCACCTACGAAAGCCAAGAACATTAGGCGATTATCTGAACTTCTTCTTGAACGACATCAAGGTGAAATCCCGAATACCTTCGAAGATCTTGAAGCACTTCCAGGCGTTGGACACAAGACTGCTGGAGTTGTTCTCGCTCAAGCCTTTGGCATTCCTGCTTTTCCCGTTGACACACATATCCACAGACTTGCTGCACGTTGGGGGCTTTCAAATGGAAAGAACGTTGATCAAACCGAGAAAGACCTCAAAGCGGTATTTCCAAAAGAGTCATGGAATGATCTCCATCTGCAAATCATCTTCTTTGGACGAGAATATTGTCCTGCACGATATCATGATTTATCTCAATGCCCAATCTGTTCATGGGCTGCGACAAAGAAAAGAATCGCCGAAGAAGCAAAAATGAACAAAACAAAGAAATCAAAGTGATACAGTCAAATTTAATCCGCCACCAAGTAGTTGCAGGAGCATGACCGTTCCAAGTATTAACAACGTAATACGTAGGCCAGGCGTTGTTGTATCCTCGTCGTAGGCTTCACGAACAAATGCATAACCGATGAGCCCCACGCCTGTAATCCCAATAATGGTCGCAAAGGTGTCCATCAATCGAACGAAATCATTGTGTGATTCTGCATCTTTTGCAGGTTGTAGGGGGTCATAATTTGGGCTAGTTGTATCATAGTCAGTGGCTGCTGGTGGACCCGAGAAATCTGGAAGAACACTGACTAATCCTGCAATCAAAATGAGGATTACGCCAATCATGAGGAACTTGTGAAGCGAAAACAATCCTCCACCCATCATGGCTTGTTGAGGGGGATGATACATGTTTGTCGCAGGCGGGCTTACTTGTTGTGCAGGGGGTTGCATGGCAATACCATCATTAACCAAGCATATACTCTTTTCTAGATACCGAATATCGAAGAGGCACCTTCAAGCATAATTGATGTAACCCAAGAAGTGATTCCTGCAATCCAAAGCAGCTGAATGGCTTGACCTGCAGCACTCGTTTTTCCACCGCCTCGAAGACGCGTAGCAATAGCAGAAACTGCAACGATTTGTCCTATGATAAGAATCGATACAATGATCTTGAACATACGAATGTTATCATCGACCGATGAGGCATCTTCCATAACTGGTAAAGCAATACCACTTCCAAAGTCCTGTAGGGAGCCAACATCGGTTGAAGCAAGTCCTGTAGCAACACCGGCAATCGCTTCACCAAGTTGCAATACAATCGAAATGGTAACGTTCAGAGACGTTACGCTGGCAATGAGAAGTCCCAATGCAACACCCCACATCGTGTTGGCAGAGAGTGAACGTCGTCGCCTTAGCGAGAGAAGATTACCGACCGAACGAGAAACCATTTCTGCAGTCTCAGCAGGCTTACCCGAGGATTGGGATCCTTCGATGTAAATTCGAGTGTATCGAGAGATTACTGCAGAGTTTGTATCCGCATTGAAGTAATCCCAGGCTCGATCTGAATCAATTCTAGTCGCAAGACGACGTTCAAGACGATCGATAGATGCATCGAGCATACCAAAATCAACTCCACGCAATGCTTTGATGGTTGCTGAAGGTTCTGCGCTTCGAGCTTGCGCAGTTCCACCTAAAGCTCGTATGAAATCGGGATATGCTCCGTCACGTCGCTGCACATTGGATTCTTCACGGCGAATAAGCCATGCTGGAATCAGCATAGGAGAAAGTGGGGCTGCGAGAAGAATGAGTCCATAGCGGTCCCACTGAGAACTAATTTCTTCCCATGCTGAAATTACAACGAACACAGTGACCATAAGGAGAAGAAGGGATACTGCTCCTGCTGAAAGGATTGAGCGTCTGAAATTGATTCGGAATGGTGTATCCAACTCATCTCGTGCAAAGATAAGATCCCGAGGAATCGTAGCTCTGAATGCCATCATTGCACCGACTTGTATAATGATAAACAACATCGAGGCGAGCAAAAGGAACCGTAGACGTGATGCAATTTCAATCGGAGTATCACTTGCACCACCCACTTCGAAAAGGACGAGGTGGATGCCCGCAATAACTAGCCCAAAGAGTCCTGCAGTCACCATGGAGACGTAGATCTCTTGCATGGTATCGACACTCTCCAATCGAGTATCATAGAGCGTATTGTATTGCTCGGCAACGGTTTCCTGTTCGGAACGCATGAACTCATCAATGGGTTGCCCCGCTTCGATTGAAAACGCCATTCGATCGAGAAAATCAGTCCATAGAGGACTTGGGCTTTGTTGTGCTACAATACGTGCCGCTTCTGGAAGAGAGGTGTGCCATTTATCGACAAGTGTTTCAATTCGTTGAACTTCAGTAGCAAGTTCACCATAATCACGCATTTGTTTGAGAATGTCGAATATGGATTGCGCACCGACCTCTCCAAGTGAAAGAATACCCATTCGCGTGATGAACATGTGCATTTCACGTTCGATGAGATTCGCAGATCGACTTACTTCAAGCAAAGGGAATGCCATTGCACCTGCAGCAGCAAGAACAGGGAGAAGAACGAGAAGAAGAATTCCAGAGATTCCAGCAAACAATGCACCATCGGCGAAACCACCTGTTAGAAAAATGATCAGAAGTGATGCAAGAAGGCCTCCTGCAAATGCTCCACCGACATAAAGCGCTATGAAGCGGCCCACCGGCATCTCAAGCCGACGGATGGCAATTTGCCACATCGGCATTCGTTCCAAAGTTCATCTCCTCCTCACTTGTGGTTAACGCCAACCCATGAATCAATGGCGCTGTCAAAATATTCCCAACCGCTGTTGTAGTAAATATTGAGCAAGTCAAACACATCATCATAGTGCGTTAGATCCCGGTCTGCCATACGTTCGATAGCAGCCGCACGTCGAAGCATCTCATCGTAGATATCACGCTTGTTTGCGAATCCGGCCATAGCAGCAATTTTGTTCTCGAGAAGATGTGATTGGAACATACCACGGAAGTAATGCTTGTCTTTGACAGGATCCCATTCAAACATACCTCTGGTCAACACACCATCACTGTGCTTGTTGTATCCAATTACTTCGTCAATACCAGTAATACGTCGGGCAATTCCGCCTCCTGGAGCCTCTACAACTTCTTGGAAAATTGCGAAATTCAGGTTGTCGAAGAAACGAATAGGAACGTTGATCGGATCACCTGTAAAACGTTGAATCATTTTTACGATCGATGATGCGTGGAATGTAGCGATAACTGGGTGACCTGTCTGCATGGCTTGGAATGCTGTTGCACCCTCAACACCACGAATCTCACCAATAATGATGTATCGCGGACGAGAACGTAAAGCAGCTTTGAGAAGATCGAACATCTCAACGCGTGAGTCTTCATTTTTCGAATCACGAGTAACAAGTCGCTGCCAAATCTTGTGACGTACCTTGACCTCAGGCGTATCTTCAGCAGAGTAAATTTTGACGTTATGGTCGATGAATGGGAGGATTGCATTGAGCGTCGTGGTCTTACCCGACGCTGTTTCACCGGATACGAGAACGGACATACCATACTCCAAACATATCCAGATGTATGCTGCTTGTTGGGCACTCATCGTGCCCCATTTAATGAGTTGAATAACGGAAATAGTTTCTTCAGCAAACTTACGAATGGTGAAGGAAGGACCCAACATCGAAACGTCGTCTGAGAAAATAATGTTGATACGAGACCCGTCAAGAAGTGCCCCGTCAATAATTGGTTTGTTGTCTGAAACCGGCCGGCCAATTCGCTCCGACATGGCACGAAGGTATCGAGCAAGGATATCGCGCTCTCTAAATCGGATGTTCGATGTAACCATTCCGAAGACTTTGTGATCCATATGGATATGCTTTAACCCGACCGAGTGAATATCTTCAAGCATTTCATCGGAGAGAAGTGTTTCAAGAGGACCATTTCGAATCAGGTCACGAATTACGATATATCGTAATCGTTCTCGCTGTTTTTCTGTAACGACAATCCGTTTGTCATCGAGTCCAACAAGTTCCCACATACGGCCACGACGACGGGTTACGATACTTGCTTCAGTATCTGATATCGTATAACGGTCAATCATTTGACCAAGAATAGTTTCAAACTCTGAATCGGTGGTAAAGGACGGTGCAGAAGGAGCTTCTAGGAGCAAGGTTTCAACCAATTCACGACGAATGTTTTCTTCTTCCTCGTTCAGTTGAGGTTCCAATCCAAACCAAAGTACTTGACCGCCTCCTTCCTCATCGCTCGGAGGCTCGTAAATGTGTACGAATACTGGTTCTTTGGTGATATAAATTAGATTGAGAGGACGTTGTTTCTTAGCACCACGATCTAGTGGCCCATAGTAGATTGGACGAGTACCGTATCGCTTCTCGAAGTCACGAACCCAATCCGCAACGTGGCTATGTGCAGCCATTACGCCAGCGAGGTCGCCTCGTTGAAATTTGAGCTCTTCATCTGCCATGTGTTCACCTCAGCTTACTGCTGTAATATCGACAATGAAGCCCATACCGGGCTCAACACGCCAACCAATAGAAGATTGGACTGGTCCGGCGGCACGGAGATATCGGGTAACGAGAAGAGTACGTTTGAGGTCACCACCAATAAGATTGGTCGATAGATCAAGAACTACTTCAGCACTCGCACGTAGAGAATGCAAAAGTTTTGCATCCATTTCATTCCGGTCAACCATCAACATCAGACTACGTCCAGTAGATGCAATCTTTCGTAGACGTTGAATCATGTCGAATTTTGCTTGGTCATCCATACCATCCGGCATGAGTGAACTGGCTGAATCGATGATAACAATATCAGCTTCATTGATTGCATCACTGTCAAGAACTTCATCAAGTCCAACGTTTGGAATTGGTTCAGCAACCGTACCGAAACGAGAGAATATCATCAGATTACCTTTCGTAAGTGCATGTGTTACACCATATCCAATCGATTCCATTTGCTCTATCCAGCCCCGAGTCGTAAGTTCTGTTGTGATGACGAGAACCTTGACATCGTTGTGAAGAAGACCATGAACAAATCGTTGACTTACGAGAGATTTACCCGAACCCACTTCTCCTTGAAGCATGATAAGGCTACGATTTGGTAATCGCAAACCGAGTGAATCAGCTAAACTGTCGGTTTCAACATCGTATGGAAAACCATCTTCAACAGGTTTTGGCATCTCAGTAAGTCTTTCAACCATGTAAGCGCACCTCCACAGACATTGAATCTGAGCCACGATATCCATTGGTTATCTCCGAGGATACGACGACCGTTAGCGAAATATCATCACCGGATTGGTATGCCCAGCTACTACTGTTCACAGTCACCTGAAGAAGGTGGCCTTCATCCCAATCTCCTGTTGCAGGAACGAGTGAGGAATTAATCGATGAGGTCACTGTTTGACCATCGACAATTACCACCAAAGTGGAAGAATCCAATAATGTCGTTCCCGTATTTTGTAGGAAGAACGTTATTTCGTTCGGTGAAGCCGTTGTATTCAGATCAACCATCATAGGATCACCTGCAAAATCAACACTCGTTGCTTCTTGTACCTCAATTGCTGCCGTTTCTTGTGATGTAACCTGAGCCATCTCCCCCCATTGGTTGATGAGGACGACACTCACTAATCCCGAAACGAGCAATGCCGTTGTCAAGAAAATGAATGATGATGCTCCACCGTCAGCCATAGATTCACCTCATGCAAGTGTGTGAGCTACTGAAAGCCCACCTGCGGTAAATGAGATTCGATCGTAGGTCGATGGTCCATCTTCGGACCAATCGAGGAAAATCGTTTCTCCAGAATACCAGTTCGTGCTGCTGATACTAGGTGTATATGCTGTTCCCAAATTCGTCGGCGCCTGTGACGCTCCTCCATCGAGGAAAAGCCAAACCTCTCGAAGAGGTAGTGTCACAGAGCCCGTATTCGTCAAATTAGCATAAATGTGATTGCCGGTACTCGAACTAAATGTTGCAATACTGCCTGGTGATTGTCCAGAAGTATCAACTGCGATAGTAGGAGGGGACGAGTAATTCCCGCGACTGGTGATTGTCACGGTATCTATTCCTCCTGCTGCATCGAC
>CEVR01068041.1_pt1 | contig 14718 bp, 11 predicted proteins | sample 356541 | NCBI WGS metagenome assembly CEVR01 (sample SAMEA2623734, study PRJEB7988) | marine metagenome | isolation source: saline water (ENVO:00002010), including
ATTATATCAATTGTTTTAACTTCTGTATTGCAGAAGGTACTCCTGAGGGTTTAGAACCCCCCGCAGTAGCAAAAAACGCTTGTCCCCCTCCTACTCCATGTACTTCCTTAGAAACGTCTCTAATTAACTCTACTGCGTTTATTCCTTTCTCCACCAAATCATCAGTAATCATTATGGTAATAACTACTTTACTATCCTCTTCTGAAACTAACATCATAACCAAATTAGATTCTGACTTCTTAAACTGAAAAGAAATATCTTTCATAACGGATGTATCTACGTTCACTTTTTCAGCTATTACATCAATTGAATTTATCAGATGTTTTTTATTTAACAACTCTGATGTAATTATTTTTACTTCCAAGGATTTATACCCTTCAATCTTTCTAGATAATTTTTTGTTCTCTGCAGATAAATCCCAAACCCCTTTTACAATATCTTTATTCTTCACTACAGAAGTAATTTGATGAAAATCTTCTTCTAAAGAAGCATAATATTTAAAAACCGCATCTGCTGTTATAGCTTCAATTCTACGAATTCCTGCTGCAGTAGAACTTTCATTTTTAATCTTAAAAATTAAAATTTCTGAGGTGGAAGAAACATGTGTCCCTCCACAAAGCTCAATAGAAGAATCAAATTGTATGGCTCTAACCGTATCTCCATATTTTTCTCCAAACAACATAATCGCTCCCATTTTTTCTGCATCTCTTAATGGAATATTACTATGTACATTTAGTAAAAGATTCTCCTTTATTTTTGTGTTTACTTTATTCTCAATGCTATTAATTTGCTCTTCTGTGAGTTTAGAAAAATGAGTAAAATCAAACCTTAAATAATCAGGACAAACTAAAGAACCTTTTTGTTCCACATGATTTCCTAATTCCTCTCTTAAACATTCATGTAAAAGATGAGTTGCGGTATGATTTCTAGAAGATGAGTCTCTTTTCTCTTTATGTACCCTTGCAATAAATTCTTGCTTAATATCTTCTGGTAGTTTCTCCGAAATGTGGATAATTAAACTATTCTCCTTTTTTGTGTCTATTATCTCAATAGATTCTCTTTCACTTGTAATAGAACCAACATCACCAACCTGACCTCCCCCTTCAGGGTAAAAAGGAGTCAAATTAAATACTAAATGAAATATCTTCCCATCCTTTGTTTGAACCTCTCTATATTTTGATATTTTAACCTCAGCCTCTAAAACATTATATCCAATAAATTCTTCTTTGTCATCTTCAAATAACACATTCCAATCAGATGTTTCTAATTTTGTTGCTTGTCTAGATCTATTTTTCTGCTTCTCCATTTCTAAGTGAAAAGTTTCTACATTCAAGCTCAAATCATTTTCTGATAAAATAAGAGAAGTCAAATCTAATGGAAATCCAAAAGTATCGTACAGCTCAAACACTAATTCTCCAGGAACTACACCGTCTGCATTATTTATGATAACATCAAGTTTTTTTAATCCATCCGACAATGTTCTTAAAAAAGAATTCTCTTCTTCTTGTACCACTTTTTCTATCATTTCCTTCTGAGAACTTAATTCTGGAAAGGCTTCTCCCATCTGAGAACATAAAACATCAACTAATTGATACATAAAAGCGTCTTTCATATTTAAAAAAGTATAAGAATATCTTACCGCTCTCCGCAAAATTCTCCTAATAACATAGCCCGATTTTACATTAGACGGTAATTGTCCGTCAGCTATTGAAAATGAAATTGCACGAATATGATCTGACACCACTCTCATAGCAATATCTACCTTATCATTCTTTCCATATTCTAAATTACTTAGACTCTCAATTTCTGAAATTAATGGAGTGAAAACATCTGTATCATAATTTGACTTTACATCTTGCATTATCATACATAATCTTTCAAATCCCATGCCCGTATCTACATGTTTATTTGGAAGCAGCTCTAAAGAAGAATCCAATTTTCTATTATACTGCATAAAAACTAAATTCCATATTTCAATAACTTGTGGATGATCCTCATTTACTAATTTAGAACCCGATATTTCTCCCCTCTCCTTCTCATCTCTATTGTCAAAATGTATCTCCGAACATGGACCACACGGTCCAATATCTCCCATTTCCCAAAAGTTATCTTTTTTATTACCATCTAAAATTCGGTCTTCTGGCAGATGTTTTTTCCAAAAGTTATAAGATTCCATGTCTTTTGACAACGAATCCTCCCTATCTCCCTGAAAAACAGTAACGTACATCCTATCTTTATCTAAGTTACAAACTTCTGTTAAATATTCCCAAGCCCAATCAATAGCCTCTTCTTTAAAATAATCTCCAAAAGACCAATTTCCGAGCATCTCAAACATTGTATGATGGTAATTATCGTAACCTACTTCCTCGAGATCATTATGTTTGCCAGAAACCCTTAAACATTTTTGGGTATTAACAATCTTTGGGTATTGCACTTCTGAATTTCCCAAAAACAAATCTTTAAACTGATTCATACCTGCATTAGTAAACATTAAAGTAGGGTCATCTTTAATAACTATTGGAGCAGAGTTTACTTTCTTATGCCTCTTCTTCTCAAAAAATTTAATAAAACTATCTCTTATTTCTGCAGATTTCATCTATATATATTATTTACACATCTATTTGTTAGGAATCAAATCATTATAAAAAACAAATTTACTATATTTTAATATCTTTGCACATCTTTTTATTACTATGGCAAAAGTAAAATATTATTACGATACTAAAACACTCAATTATCAGAGAATTGAAAAAACTAACTGGGATAGAATCAAAAATACCCTAATCTTTCTAGGAGCTTCTATATTTTGCGGCATTATAATGGTAGTTATTTTCTTTCAATTTTTTGACAGTCCTAAAGAAAAAAGATTAAAAAGAGATATTTCTGACCTTTTAACTCAATATAATTTACTTGATAAACATCTTCAGGACATTAACTTAGTATTAAAAGATATACAAGATAGAGACGACAATATTTATAGAGTTATTTTTGAAGCAGACCCAATTCCTTCTTCTATCAGAAAAGCTGGTTTTGGTGGTGTAAATAGATACAAACATCTTGAAAATATGTCCAATTCTGATATTATAATAGAAACCGCGAAACAAATTGATGTAATATCAAAACAATTATACATTCAATCCAAATCGTTTGATGAAGTGATAGAATTAGCACAAAATAAAACAGAGATGCTCGCATCATTACCCTCTATCCAACCTGTTGCAAACAAGAATCTAAAAAGAATGGCTAGCGGTTGGGGATATAGGATGCATCCAATTTACAAAACAAAAAAGTTTCATTACGGAATGGATTTTTCTGCACCAACTGGGACACCAATTTATGCAACTGGAAATGGAAAAATAAAGAAAATAAAATACTCTAGAAGAGGATATGGAAAACATGTAATAATTGATCATGGATATGGATACGAAACCTTATATGCTCACATGTCAAAATACAATGTTAGTAGAGGTCAAAAGGTTAAAAGAGGGGAAATCATAGGGTATGTTGGCTCAACAGGAACATCTGTAGCTCCACATTTACATTATGAAGTATATAAAGATGGAAAAAAAGTTAATCCAGTCCAATATTATTACAATGATTTAACCCCTGAAGAATACGACAAGATGTTAGAATTAGCTAGTAAAGAAAACCAATCCTTTGATTAATGCCTAAGTTAAAAACTAACATTGAGAAACTATTTTACCCTATAGGAGAGGTTGCGAAAATGTATAAGGTAAATGTTTCTCTTATTAGATTTTGGGAGAAAGAATTTGATATTCTGAAACCAAAGAAAAATAAGAAAGGTAATAGAATGTTTACCAAACAAGATATGGAGAATCTTGATATTATTTTTCATTTAGTCAAAGAGAGAGGATTTACTTTAGAGGGAGCAAAAAAGAAATTAAAAGAGAATAAAAAAGATACAATAGACACCATAACTATTGTAAAAAAACTAAAAGAAATCAGAGAATTTCTAACGGACTTAAGAGAACAACTTTAATTCTTTTATGAATAGAGAAAATAAAATAAAGGTTGAAAATAAGATTAAAGACGCTATACTTGAAACTGAATCAAAAATAAAAGAATACGAAGATCTTACAAAGCCTATTTCTCCAGAAAATGCAATTGGAAGAGTATCCAGAATGGATGCAATAAACAATAAAAGTGTTGTAGAAGCGGCTTTAAGAGAATCTAACAATAAATTAGCAGATCTGAAATTTGTAGAGAGTTTAATACATAAACCGGATTTTGGGATTTGTATTTCGTGTAAACAATCTATAGCTATTGGAAGAATTCTATTTAGACCTCAAAGTAAGAAATGTGTCAATTGTGCTAATTAGTTATATCTTTACATTATGAAAATTTACACAAAAAAAGGAGATAAGGGTAAAACTCAATTACTCGGGGGAAGTATGGTAGATAAATTTAATCCAAAAATTGAGGCATATGGTAATGTTGATGAATTAAATTCTTTTATTGGACACATTCACGACCAAGAAATCAATACAAATCACAAAGAGTTTTTAGTTTTCATCCAAATTCAATTGTTAAATCTAGGAAGTATCATATCTTTTGATAGAAGCAAGAAAAACATCAAACTACCTCAAGTATTAGATACGGATATAGAAAAAATAGAATTCGAAATTGACACATTAGAACAGACGTTACCTCAACTTACCCAATTTATTTTACCATCAGGGCACCCAACTTCTTCTCTGTGTCATATTGCAAGAACAGTATGTAGGAGAGCGGAAAGAGGTGTGGTCTTTCTAAATTCAGAAGATGGGGATTATGATATTGCAATTCAATTTTTAAACAGATTATCAGATTATTTATTTGTTTTATCACGTACTATTCTAGTAGAAAATAACAAATCTGAAATCTATTGGAAATAATTACTCTTATTCATTGCTAATTCATCAGAAATTTTATTTTTGCATAAAAATAGAACACTATGTATTGGACTTTAGAACTTGCATCAAAATTAGAGGACGCGCCATGGCCAGCTACAAAAGAAGAATTAATTGATTTTGCCATTAGGTCTGGAGCTCCTATGGAAGTTGCTGAGAATTTACAAGAATTAGTAGAGGAAGAAGAAGGGCAAGTTTGGGAAAATATTGAGGAAATTTGGCCTGACTACCCTTCAAAAGAGGATTTCTTTTTTAATGAGGATGAATATTAATAAAGGGTAAATTACTTTCACTACAAACACATTATTTAAATGGCTTTACTAGATATAATTGGAAAAATATTTGGAAACAAATATGATAAAGATGTGAAGAACATCATGCCTATAGTAGATCAAATAAATTCAAAGTTTTATGAATTAGAAAACATATCAAACGACCAACTCCGAGAAAAGACAATCGTATTAAAAAACCAAATTGCTGAACACACCTCTTCAGAAAGAGAGGAAATTAAGTCTTTAAAAGAAAAAGCGGAGTCTGACATTTCTCCTGCTGAGAAAGAAGACTTATACGAACAGATTGATACAGCTGAAGAAAAAATTATAGAAAAAATAGAAGAAATTCTGAATGAAATATTACCAACAGCTTTTGCTATTGTAAAAGAAACTGCCAGAAGATTTACTTTAAATAAGACTCTAAGCGTTACAGCTACTGAGTTTGATAAAAATTTATCTGCAAAAAAAGATTTTGTAAGTATTGAAGGAAATCACGCCATCTACAGGAATAATTGGAAAGCAGCTGGAAATGACATGGAGTGGGCAATGATTCATTATGATGTTCAACTTATAGGAGGAATTGTAATGCATCAAGGTAAAATTGCAGAAATGCAAACTGGAGAAGGAAAAACTCTTTCTGCTACTCTTCCTGTATTTTTAAATGCTCTTACCGGGCTTGGAGTACATCTGATTACTGTTAACGATTATTTAGCTAAAAGAGATTCAGAATGGATGGGACCTATATTTCAATTTCATGGTCTTTCAATTGATTGTATAGATAATCACTCTCCGAACTCCAATAGTAGAAGGGATGCTTATCTTGCTGATATAACTTATGGGACAAATAATGAATTTGGATTTGATTATTTAAGAGATAACATGGCTAAAAAGCCTGATGGATTAGTTCAAAGAAAACATCATTTCTCAATTGTGGATGAGGTAGATTCTGTATTAATTGATGACGCTAGAACTCCACTTATTATTTCAGGACCAACTCCCAAAGGAGATGTTCATGAATTTAACGAACTTAAACATAAGATTGAAAAACTTGTTGCATCTCAAAGAAAATATGTTAATACGGTTTTATCTGATTGTAAAAAACTTCTAAAAGAAGGAAACTCAGAAGATGGAGGTTTTAATCTTTTAAGAGCTTTTAGAGGTTTACCAAAGAACAAAGCTCTTATAAAATATTTAAGTGAGGATGGGATAAGAGCTCAGTTACAAAAAACGGAAAACTTTTATATGCAAGAAAAGAGTAAAAATATGCATCTTGTGGATGAAGAGTTGTTCTTTGTAATTGATGAGAAAAACAATTCTATTGAACTTACCGACAAAGGAATTGAAGTAATGACTGGTAATTTAGAGGATAAAGACTTCTTTATCATGCCAGATGTTGGGAGTGAAATTTCTATATTGGACAGTTCAAACCTTTCAGAACAAGAAAAATCAACAAAAAGAGAGGTTTTAATGAGGGATTTTTCAGTTAAAAGCGAAAGAATCCATACTGTAAATCAGTTATTAAAAGCATACACTCTTTTTGAGAAGGATGTAGAATATGTCTTGATTGATAATAAAGTAAAGATTGTTGACGAACAAACAGGTCGTATAATGGACGGAAGAAGATATTCAGATGGTCTCCACCAAGCAATAGAAGCAAAAGAAAATGTGAAAATTGAGGCTTCTACTCAAACTTTTGCTACTATTACCCTTCAGAATTATTTCCGAATGTACAACAAACTTTCAGGTATGACCGGTACTGCTGAGACAGAAGCAGGTGAATTTTGGGAAATTTACAAACTTGATGTAGTTGCTATTCCAACTAACAGACCTATTATTCGAAATGATCGAGATGATTTAGTTTATAAAACTAACAGAGAAAAATATAATGCAGTAATTGAAGAGATTGTACAACTTACAGACAAAGGAAGACCTGTTTTGGTTGGAACAACATCTGTAGAGATATCTGAATTACTGGGTAGAATATTAAAAACAAGAGGGATAAAACATAACATATTAAATGCTAAACTCCACCAAAGAGAAGCAGATATTGTAGCAGAAGCAGGTGAAGCATCTGTTGTGACAATTGCAACTAATATGGCTGGTAGAGGTACAGATATAAAGTTGTCTGATGGTGTTAAAGAGGCTGGAGGATTAGCAATTATTGGTACCGAAAGACATGACTCTAGAAGAGTAGATAGACAGTTAAGAGGACGTTCCGGTAGACAAGGTGATCCTGGGTCCTCACAATTCTTTGTGTCTCTTGAAGATAAATTAATGAGACTTTTTGGTTCGGAGAGAATTGCAAAACTAATGGACCGTATGGGATTAGAGGAGGGGGAGGTTATCTCCCACTCTATGGTAAATAAATCCATTGAAAGAGCGCAAAAGAAAGTAGAGGAAAATAATTTTGGGACAAGGAAAAGATTATTGGAGTATGATGATGTTATGAACAAACAAAGAGAAATCATCTATACTAAAAGGAAGCATGCTCTATTTGGAGAAAGATTATCGTTAGATGTGAGTAATATGATTTATGACACTTGTTATAATATTGTAAATCAAAACCATGAATTTAAAGATTTTCATTCATTCTGTCAAGAAACAATGAGAATTCTAACTATTAACCCACCTGTTAGTGAAGAGGAATTCACCTCTAAAAGTGAGGAGGATGTACTAGAAATTACATACGAAAAATGTATAGAAAATTATAAAACAAAATCTTTAAACATAGCTAAATCAGTTTTACCTCAAATTAAGGATGTGTTTACAACGCACTCAGCTACTTACAAAAACATTGTAATCCCATTTACTGACGGACTAAAAACCCTGCAAATTTCTGCAGATTTAGAAGAATCTGTAAATACGGAAGGCAGTAATATTGCAACATCAATTGAAAAGGGAGTTACGCTAGCAATTATTGATGATGTATGGAAAGAACACCTAAGAGAAATGGATGATCTAAAACAATCTGTTCAGAATGCTGTTTACGAACAAAAAGATCCACTCTTAATTTATAAATTTGAAGCAATAGACTTATTTAAGGTGTTAATGAGTAAAATTAATAAGGATATCGTTTCTTTCTTATTAAAAGCAGCTATTTACATTGGAGAAAACCAACAAATAAAAGAAGAAACTCTTAGTATAACTCAAGAAAATTTACAAACTAGTAGAGAATCAGATATTCCCGATCCCAATACTACAACTAATACTCAACAACCTTCTTCAACAAAAAAAGAGCCTGTTAGAGTAGTTCCAAAAATTGGAAGAAATGAAAAAGTTAAGATAAGTAATGGAGTAGATACAAAAGAACTAAAATGGAAAAAAGCTAAAATTTTAGTCGAGAGTGGAAAATGGAGAGTAGTATAACAATTTCTATTCCGTTTTTTGAGAAGATAAACAAATGTAAATGGTAAAAAATCTAACGTATTTATATTAAATACAATGACACGGAATGAGGAGGTAGTGGATCGGAATATGTCAAGAAATTATCACACTACTAATGAATATACTATAAGTGTTTTGGTTTTATTATTTCAAATATCTAAAATCATGATTGTTTTTAATCTTCTGAATAGATTCGTAAATCAATCGAATAACATTCTCTACATCATCTTTATGTACACTTTCTACAGTGGTGTGCATATATCTAAGTGCTAATGAGATTAAAGATGAGGCAACACCACCAGTCGCATAGGCAAAAGCATCTGTATCGGTACCAGTCGCCCTAGATGCAGCAGCTCTCTGAAATGGAATTGTATTCTTCTCTGCGGTTTTTATAATTAAATCTAGTAAATTATTTTGTACTGCCGGACCATAAGTTAAAACAGGACCCGCTCCACATTTTGTATCGCCTTGTTTTATTTTGTCAATCATTGGAGTTCCTGTATCATGACAAACATCTGTTACAATTGCCACATCAGGTCTAATAGTATCTACAATCATTTGAGCTCCTCTCAACCCTACTTCTTCCTGAACAGAATTAGTAATATATAGCCCAAAAGGAAGTTTTACTTTATTCTCTTTTAACAAACGCGCAACTTCAGCTATCATAAATCCTCCAATTCTATTATCTAATGCTCTTCCTACATAAAAGTTTTTATTTAAAACCATAAATTCATCCTCATAAGTCACAACACATCCTACATGAATTCCAAGTTTTTCAACCTCTTCTTTATCTTTTGCTCCACAATCTAGGAATATGTTGTCTAACTTTGGAGATTTCTCAGTTGCTAAAGTTCTAGTATGAATAGCTGGCCACCCAAACACTGCTTTTACCATACCGTTTTCTGTATGTATATTAACTCTTTTTGATGGAGCAATCTGATGATCAGAACCTCCGTTTCTTCTTAAGTAGATAAATCCATCTTTAGTAATATAATGAACAAACCATGAAATCTCATCAGCATGTGCTTCTATAACAACTTTATATTTTGCTTCAGGATTTATAATTCCTACAACTGTTCCGTAAGTATCTACAATATGTGTGTCCACATAAGGTTTTATATAGTCTAACCACAACTTCTGACCTCCACTTTCGAAACCTGTTGGGGATGGGTTATTAAGGTATTCTTTTAAAAATGCTTCTGACTTTTTGGTAATTATCTTTTTTGCCATATTTAATATTTTTCAGTTTGCAGACCCGTAAATTTTTTAGTCATATTCTTAATTAAGAATAGCTAATATAATAAATTAGATTGATTAATTTTTATAAGTTTCTAGTCCTCTTTCTAGCCAATTCTTAAATAAAGAAACTGTTCCGTAATCTTGATAATTTGCATTTTCAATTAGAGGATTCTCTTTATTATCCAAGAAAACATAATAAGGTTGAGAGTTTGTGCCATAAGTATTAGCTTGAAAAACCATCCATTTATCTCCTTCTGTGATAACTTTCTTAATTCGTCCAGCCATGGTAGTTTCATATCTCTCTTTTTTAGGTAATTTTTTTGTTGCATCTACATGTAAAGAAACTAAAACAACATCATCTTTTAAAATTCTTTTTATCTCTTGGTCAGACCAAACATTGCTTTCCATTTGTCTACAATTAACACATGCATATCCAGTGAAATCTATAACTAATGGTTTCTTAACTAATTTTGCATATTCTACCGCATCATCATAATCATGGAATACTTTTATCCTTTGAGGTCCCATTTCTCTTCTTTCTTTTAACTCCTCTTTTCTTTCAGAAATTTCTTCTAAAGAAAGTTTATCTACTGAAATATTTGCTTGAGAAATCAGTAGTTTTAACTCTTTTATCTCTGACATAATTTCATCCTCATTATCTTGATAATAGGAATTCCCTACCCCATTAGGACTCTCGCTAAACATTACATCAGGCGGCATTCCGAACATTAAACTAACTGGACCTCCCCACAAACCAGGTATCATATAGATAGTATAAATCCCCGTTACTACCGCAAGTGAAAAACGAGAAACGGAAAGATGTTTCACTTCCGAATCGTGTGAAAATTTTATAAATCCTAACAAGTATAAAGTTAAACTTGTGAAAATCATTATCCAGATGGCAATAAACATTTCTCTAGTAAGGAATGCTGTTCCGTCAATTAAATCTGCTTTAGATAGATAATAGAATGCAAAAGCAATTTCTAATAATCCTAAAATTACTTTAATGGAATTCAACCAACCTCCAGACTTTGGTAGTGAGTTTAACCAATTTGGGAATAGAGCAAATAAAACAAAAGGAATAGATAAGGATAATGAAAATCCAAACATACCAATCACAGGGTCTAATATCTCTCCAGAAGCAGCTTTTACTAATACAATTCCTACTAATGGTCCTGTACATGAAAAAGATACTAGCACTAGAGTTAAAGCCATAAAAAATATACCAATATAACCTCCTTTATCTGCCGCTTGATCAGATTTATTTACCCAAGAATTTGGAAGAGTCAGTTCAAATGCCCCTAAAAAAGAAGCTCCGAAAACTAATAAAAGTATAGCAAAACCAACATTAAAATAAACATTGTTAGCCATTAAATTAGCTGCATCCGACCCAAATACTGAAGCTACACCGACACCAACAATTATATAAATTAAGATAATAGAGACACCATAAAAGATTGCATTTCTTATTCCTTGAGATCTAGTTTTTGATTGTTTAGTAAAGAATGAAACGGTCATAGGAATCATAGGAAAAGTACAAGGCATTAAAATTGCTAGCAAGCCTGCCCCTAGTGCCGAAAGAAATAACCACCACCGGCTCTCTAATGATTCTGAAGATTCAGAATCTATTAAGTTTTCTTCCGAAATAGAGAATGAAAATTCAGCATAATCTGGAGGTAAGCATTTAGCCTCATCACATACCATAAAATCAACATAACCATCAATTTGCAAGCTATTTCCCTCTTCAATTTCTAGATTATATTTAAACTCCACCTCATCAGCAAAATATTTTAAAACCATTTCAAAATTCGGATCGTATTCTTCTATTGCTTTTGGTTCCTCTAATACTTTAACAGATGTATCTCCATCTATAATAAAAGTAAAGCTTGTTGGTATAGGACCATCATCTGCAATATCTTGAGAGTATAAATGCCAATGCTCATCAATACTTGCTTTAAATATTAGTTCTACTTCATTTTCAGAAAGTTGATTTTGTGAAAACTCCCAACTTACAGGAGTAAAAATCTGTGCTGAAACAACTATTGTTGCAATTGTAAATAATAAGGTGAAAAACTTTCTCATTTTATTTATTGTTTAACTTGTTTTGAATAATTCTATCTAACTCTTCTACTTTCTGACTTCCAATCAAGTAAACTTGACCATCTTTATCAGTGAGTTTTACCGCAAATTTACCTCTAGTAAAGAATCGAATACTGCCTTTAAAATGTAAATTATAAACCGATCTGTTTAAGAAAAATCTACTGTATTTTACAACTTCTGTAGATTGCAAACTATTTATATCAATTTTGATTTTTCTCGAAGTCCACAACCCGTCTAATATGATGGAATCTTTTATAATTCTTGTTTCAAAGTGAAGAACAAATACTAGTAAAGCAGAAATTACTAAAATGGAAATACCTAAAAAGAAAAATAAATCACCTGATTTGTCATGATTTTCACTCCAATAATAGGCTAAAAAACAGAATATCGACAATGCCATTCTTCTAAAGAATGACATCTTATTTAATCCTAAATATTGTTTCTCTGTAAACTGATTTTCCACCATAATTATATATTAGAAAAGTTCTGCAATATACACTTTTTTAGTATTACTTGTAATTTTAAACCTGTCGTCCATCCTATGTCCAATAATCCAAATAATATCTTCTCCACTACACAATAAAAAACATTCCTCTTTTTCAAACCTAGAGAATTTATTGTCTACAAAATAATCACTTAATTTCTTTCTTCCATTTAAGCCTAAAGGATAAAAATAATCTCCTTCTTCCCATCGTCTGATTTTTAAAGGAAATTCCAATTTATCAAAATCTAAAAAGACGGAATTTTTACGCTTATTAAACTCTAATTTATGTGAAATGCTAAACTTTAACGGTATAGGGAAACGTATAGTATCTGTATCTTCTGAAATCACAATAACATCTGAGCTATCATCAATGAATTCAGTTACAAAAATCTTATCTCTATCTATTAACAATCTATAATTTTTTGCACAAAACATCTTGCCAGATGAAGCAATACAACTTTCTAAAATTTTATCTGTTTCGTTAAAACCAAAAGGAGTAATTATCTCTCTCAAAAATATTTTATTATTCTGGATACTTAAAAGTTTTTGTTTATCAATAACTATTCCTTTGTCCATTTTACTTACAATATCATTTTTAACTTCTATGAAATTATCATTAAATACATTATACACCTCATTCATATATTCAATCTCTTTTGAAAACGTATCACTAAACGACGGATTAATATCTTTAATCAAAGGTATTAAGTGATGTCTGATATTATTTCTTAGATATTTTACATCAGTATTACTACTATCATTCCTGAATTCTTGTCCTTGATTTTTTAAATATTCCTCAATTTCTTTTCTAGAAAACAAAAGTAACGGTCGTATAATTTTATTTCTTTTTTGTTTCATCCCAAGAAACCCTTTAATACCACTTCCTCTTATTAGATTTATAAAAAATGTTTCAATATCATCATCTTTATGATGCGCCACAACTATATAATCTGATTGAGTCTCTTTTTTTAATTCTTCAAACCAATTATATCTAAGATTTCTAGCTGCCATCTGAACTGAAATTTTATTTTTAGATGCGTATTCGTTAGTATTAAATGTCTTAGTGTGGTAGTGTACGCCTAATGTTTCGGACAGAATCTTTACAAAATCCTCGTCAGCATCAGACTCTTCTCCTCTTAAATTAAAGTTACAATGAGCCATCTCAAAATTATACCCCCCTTCTTTTAACAATAAAGCCAAAGCTACACTATCCGCACCTCCACTTATTGCTAGAAGTAATTTATCATTCTTTAAGAACAATTCTGTATCTATTATATTTTTAAAAAACTTATCTTTCATTTCTTAATACATCTATCATTGCCTTAGCCTTCACCATACATTCTTCATATTCCTCTATTGGGTCAGAATTTATTGTAATTGCACCTCCAACCATTACCGATACGTTTGAACTAATCTCATCATATAAAATAGATCGAATCACAACATTAAAATCAAAATCCTTGTTAGGGCTAATATATCCAAACGCCCCCGAATAAACAGACCTTTTTGTAGTTTCGTATTTCTCAATTAATTGCATTGATTTAATTTTAGGAGCTCCTGTCATAGAACCCATAGGGAAAGTGGTTTCTAGAACATCTACAAAATCAAATGAGGTATCTAATCTAGAACTTATTGTTGAAATCATTTGATGAACCCTCTCAAAGGTATATATTCCAAACAACTCATTTACTTTTACAGTGGATTTCATTGCCGTTTTTGACAAGTCATTTCTCACTAAATCCGTAATCATTACATTCTCCGACTTCTCCTTATTACTATGTGTCAACTCCTCTTTTAATTGAAAATCTTCTTGCTGGCTATCTCCTCTTCTTCTGGTTCCTTTTATTGGTTGAGAAATTATTACATCATTTTTCTTTTGTAAAAATCTTTCTGGACTACTACATAATAAATACTTTTTGTCGTACTTAAAATACACAGAAAATGGAGCTTTACTTCTGCAATTCAAATCCAAAAATACTTTTCCAGGATTAATAGAGATACCTTCAGAATACATTTCTTGACAATAATTCATTTCATAAATATCTCCTTTTTGTATATGTTCTTTTATTTGATTAATCTTCTTAACGTATTCTTGTTTTGTTTCTCTGAATTTTAATTCTATATTCGAATTATTTGTTAAAACAGCTGTTTGATGATGAATCTGATTTATTATTTTATCAATCTCCATTTTAGTTAAGTAACTTTCTACTTTTAATTCATTTGCATCAATAAAAAAGATTGTTTCAGGAATATAAAATAATAGATTGGGGTCGTTAAACTGGTCTAAGTTATCAGAATTGAGATTCTCAGTTTCATTTTTTAAATCATA
>CEVR01095165.1_pt1 | contig 14655 bp, 11 predicted proteins | sample 356541 | NCBI WGS metagenome assembly CEVR01 (sample SAMEA2623734, study PRJEB7988) | marine metagenome | isolation source: saline water (ENVO:00002010), including
TTTAAATTTCATGGCTGAACAAAAAGAGGCACCAGATTCTGAAGATTTTTCTTTTGAAGGATATCAAGAGGCAATTGATGAATACAACGATAGCGTTCAAAACTTGGAGGCAATATCTTCTCTATTCATGTTGTTCGGTACGATAGGTCTTGGGGCTGGTTTGTTTTTCTATGCTGCAGAAGCTTCATCACACTTACCAGATTATGCTCGTGCAGCATTGATGCTCGGAGCAATGTATTACTTGGTGCGAATGGCAACATCTGAAATTTCAATTGTCGATATGCTCACACTATTTGGATCAATATCGTGAATTTTTTCATTCACACATCAATGTGAGTTGTTCTGCCTTTGCATTTTCATAGCCATGTCTCGATGGACACATGAATCGAACATTGCAATGCATGCAAGATCGATATGTATCAGCCAATGGAACTTTTGTCAAATCGTTGTTCTTGTTTACGTTTGAAAATGAAGTTTCCATATGCTTGATGTCCTGATGAACGAGATCCAATGCCTGCTTGACCTGTTTTGCAACAGGCTTGGTTTTGTGGATGTACCATTTTCGTCGTTCCAGTGTGAACTGGATAACTGTTGAATCAGCATTGCCATACAATTGAAGCAGAGATGCCTGATTAATTCTCTCATATGCAGATAGCCTCCCATAGAGATGTAACTTGACTAGTGTTGTCCCGTTCTTTCCATGATGAATTAAATCGGGTGAGCAATACAATCGAACCTTCTGCTTTACGATAGAATTTGTTGGCTCCTTTCTTTCTATAGAACCATCACTTAGAAGTTCTAACATGACCTTATGCTGAAGAATGTTAATGCAAATTTCAACTCCCATCTTGATAAGATGATCTTCAGGATAAGTAATTTGGAAAAACGATGAATCTAAATCATAATTTTGTAAACTCTCAATTATTTTATTGCGGCCAAGTATTGCTCTTGTGTAGTCCTTTTTGAATCGAACACGAATAAGTCCTTGCGACCATACGGTTCCATTGGTATAATCTTCAACATAATCAAGCACGACATCGCGTATGGTTTGATGCATGAGAATCCAAGGCGTTTGAATCCGAAAAGCTTCAGAAAGCAATTGTCCTTGCGGATGATTGCTCGAGATTTGGGCTAGTCCATAGCGCAATACAAATGCCCTAGAACAGCGCTGCAGCAAGTTGATTCTGGTATTTGACCAAGTCGGTTGATACGGGAACATATTCCGTAAAGATTGCATCAACCCTCTTCAATGATTCTCTAGAATACACCGATCGACATTATTGCAAGAACACCATTGGTGGTTGCCCATATGCTGATCGGAATAAGAACAAGTCCCATGAAACGAGCGAATGTATCAGCGCCAACACGACCGAAGATGTTTGAGAACGGCCCTCCCCACGATGCAATAAATCGCAGAATGAGAATTGCTAGTCCTGCCATCAGAACGTTTCCAAGAAGCAGAAGTATCGCAAAGAAAATTCCCATTCCTCCGTTAAGTGCAGCAGCACCAACGCCCTGTGCCACTAAACCAGGATCTGCCATCCAAGACAACCATCCTATGAAGATACCAAGGAATACATCGCGTTGCATGTCTTTTTTAGGCCGCCAAGCTTGAAAAGATTCGGGCATTCGACCATGAATGAATGATCCCAAGAAATCGGCTTCGAATGGTGCTCCTCTTCGTAACGTCATTGCACACATAAAGACGAACCATAGGAGAATAATCACTGAAACAATGTGGGAAATTGATGTGCTGACAGGGAGTATGCTGAGAAGGAGAGCCGGAAGGTGAACCAACAAAGCACCCAATCCGCCAGCAAGGACAATGCTTGCCCAAAGTGCTCCTGGTGGCAAAGGTTCCTCCGGCTTTGTCCATCCTTGACGAGGAAGTGCAAGGAACACTAGGAACAAACCAGTTGGGAAGAGAATTGAGAAGTAGGTTCCAAGACTTGTTGGGCCACCTCCATCAATTGCTTCAATTGCATCATTCATGGCCTTTGCACCACCAGTCGGTGATTGACTCCATGTTACATGCATACTCTTGTCAACAATGACCAAGGAATCTGCGTTTCCAGTTGGTGAGGTTGAAACGAATTCTTGATTGTAATCCAGAACTATTGGCCAACTGCTGTTGATGGATGAACGGTAGGCATCTACATCGCTCATCATTGAATCGTCTCCAATCACGATTTGAACAACAGCGACATCATCGCGTTGACCGAGCAATAAACCAAGCTCATTGGCCTGATCTTGAGCAGATTCAGAGCCGGGAGCAATTACTCCAATGGCTAAAACTTTGGAGTCACCCATCAATTCTGAGAGAGTTATAAATTCTGCACCATTCGACTTTAATTCAGCATCAACCAACAAAGCGTTATCATTGAGTTGCGCTTCAGTATTGAGATTGTTTTGGGAAAACCCAACAGGGAGCATCAATAGCATCATCAACAACAAGGCGATAAGGATGGGTAGAGGAAGAGGGTCTTCCGCATTGAATCCCTTGTATACAAAGCCGATGAAACATACAATCGTCGATAAACTCAACCACAATCCTGCACTTGCAAAACCATCGGATTCTGAATATACTTCAAAGCGAATGATACCGAAAGCATGGCAATCTGCATTAGGATTGCCACTCGTTGTTTTGACACAAACTTCGAGATTAGAAGTTCCCTTTTGCAAGACTGCTTTACCCGTCCATATCCATGCTGTTTCATTATTTCCAAGGCTACGTTCCATTCTAATTCGGCCGATCGAACTTTCCATTACCATGTCTCGATCACGATTTGTCTTCTCATCATCATCAAGCGGTCCACGTAGAACCCAAGAAACAGATGGGTCTCCATTGCCGTCAATGAGAACATCATCGACACCCCATGGAAGAATTGGGAGGAATTCGATGTGTGCTCGGCGAGATGAATCTATACGAATACTTGCAGATGGCTCGTAGACCTTTCCGGTCATGATTATTCCACCTGCATTGGTTTCGAATCCACCCCATTGCACACGGGCGAGAGTCCCTTCACACAGATGTTCAGCGCTTAGCGAAATTGAGAATGTATCTCCTGCACTCAAGTCGATATCCATCATGACGATATCGCCAGAGAAATTCATTGGATCGTTTGAAGCAACAGTTTCAAGAATGTGAGTTTTCGTTGACTCGTAGACTTGTGTTCCTGAGATACTGACAGTCATCAACAACGTCGTTGAATCTTCACCTGGTGTAAATGGGTTGCTTGGATTGGAACACTGAGTCGGTTGAGCAAAACCAGCTTGCGGAACAAGATATGCACTAAAGTAGGTTGACATGTTGATGGTACCTTTCATTGAATTAACAATTGGCTCGGATGTCAACGAGAAAATGGGCATCATCCCAGCGTTCGGTCCAACGTCTTGGAATGCGAGGGTTGCGTCCGGTCTTTCCCGTTGAAGAACAGATGTTTCAGCATCTTCTCCCTCGACATAGAGTCGTTGCTCAATGTCCATCTCCCACTCAACATAGCCGGGTTCATAGGTGACATTGTCAATACCTTGAACGGTTGTAAGCGCAATTCCTGAGAAAAACAACGCCATGAGCAACACGGCTATTACGTGGCGATGGCGCATGACACGCTGAGTGTGAACCAGTTCATGAAGTCGGCGGCTATTTACATCGGTGTTCCCAAGTAGAACCACATCAGTCCAACACCAGCAATAATGGAGAGTGCGTTAACCGATCCTTTCGTCAGAAACCCTCGATTTTCGAGAACTGCACCGAGTACGCTATCGATTTGACAACCAAGGAAACCTAGGCCTGCAACGATTCCTGCGAGTACCATACTATCGCTTACGTTTGATGAGAACATCACCATATTCGCAACTAGGGCACTGATTCCGATCAGAATTCCTCCCAAAGCAGCAGCAAGTTGTCCATTCGGTGAAAATCCACCATTTACACCCGCTTCACACGGCTTGAGTGTTGTAATCATGCGGACTCTATTATCGAGACATCCTATTTCGCTGGCCCATGTGTCTGAAGTTGCAACCGCTACTGCTGCAGCAAACATCCACAAACCATTATCCCAGTCCTCGGCGATAAATGCAATAAGTGCAACTAGTGCGGGCATTCCTCCGTTGGCTGCAACGTTGATCCAACCACGATGTCCATCGGATGATTCATTCAATCCGCGTTCAGTCTTTTCTTCAAATCGCCATTTTGTCGCTATGTGGCTACTCAATAAGAAACAAAGCAATAACAGCAACCAAGTCCAATGTCCAAGACATCCAACAAAGAAGCCGAGTAAGGCTGCAGCAATGACACCATTTTTGTCTAGAATACGGGCCCGTAACGAGGCTGCTACAAGTCCAATGATAAGCATCATCGTGACGACGATGTTACCGGAAACGAAACCACCAGAGGTGAAATCCATTGTAAGCCCTCATGTCCGAGCCAAAGTGATTAGTTTTGTTCTTTGCTATGCATATACCTGTTGAGAATGCGATTTTGAAATCTAATCTATTCCTCCATCGCTGCAGCAATGACAAAGCGTCCAATGATCCAAAGTAGGGTAATGAGGATGGCTATCCAAGTCAGATCCAATACAAGGCCGACAACAGGATCGACACTTCTTGCGACATACGACATCAAAACAGAACTTCCATTCCAAAATGCATGTCCAAACATTGCGATACCGAGCATTACAGGCAACGAGGTAGGGAGTTGTAGATTCGACGATTTTGAAAACAAGGAATTCCGCATATATTGTTCTGGATTCATGTATGGGTTGCTTGTTTCTGCAGCCAATGGATTAACAAGATCCCATTGCTTTACATCTGGAATTTGGTTTGGTTGTTTTCTTTGTTCAAGTATATGTCCGATTGCATAACCACTGCATGCAGTCCACAGGGCGTGTCCGGGAATCGAACCAATGCCTCTTACAACCGTCGTAAATCCATAAGATACCGCCATCAATTCTCCTGCAAACAGACTAATCAAAATGTACTGCAAGTTCTCAAGAAGAGCAAAACCGAGGCCAACAGTGAATCCAACTTGGAAGCCCCTCTTCTTTGAGTCGATTAAACCAGCGAGCGAAAAGACGGCCAATGCTTTACAGATTTCTTCACCTACAGGTGCTGAAATGATGACGGTAATGTTCTCAATCAGTGTATAGGATGCTTGTCCACCAGAGATAAACAGTACGGCACCTGGTGCGATGAAGGAATTGATAATGAGTGCAGGGAATGTCGAGAGCATTCCTGCAATAAGCATCGCTTCGCCCTGTTGTCGAGTTGTAGACAAATGAAATCGCGATGATGAAAAGCTCCACCAAGCAAAGACAGGGGTTGAGAAGCCGACTAACCATGCTGGAATTGCTACAAACAATGCAAGGAGAATATATCCTATGTTTGAGGAATCTATCAAAAGTGGAGCGAATGCAATCGATGAGATTATGACCCCACCTAGAAACAACATCCACAAATGTTTGGCAACAGGAACGCGAAGTGGATGTCTTGATCGAATGATGAATTGTCGGATTCGTGTTGGTACAGGGGTTTGAAGGATTTTCGAATTTGGAAGCGAATGAACATGTTGACCTTGCATAGTCGGTTCTGCAATGATCAGATGTTCGAGTTTCGGTCTTCGCATGAACAAAAGGAGTACAACCAGTGGTGCGGAACAAAGTGTGCCTGCGATAATCAGTGCACCATCAAGTGGACCAAAATCACCATCGAGATCCCCATCAAGGAATCCGGCTGCAATCAAAATGATGAATTGAGCGAGAACCCACAACAGAATAACAATACCTAGCATCCTTGCGACGCTACTCCATCTTGATTCAGATTGCAGGTGCGATGTTGAGGATTCAATAGACCCCTGCATGGATATACGAGCCAACTGGACCTACATGAACAATGGGTTGGCAGAGGGTACCCTTTGCTCAGACAATTGTCACGTCTTGAACAGCGTACACGACAGACCAGATATCAAATTCAATCCCCTGCCAAATTGAATTTGGATATAATCAGAGGGTCTATCCGAATGCCCATTGCTCTGATATCAGCAAATCAAAGGGCTCTTAGTGGGTCGAATCACTCGCTAAGGAGTCCCGCTCAGTTCGCCCATCAGTCTTCACGGAAACAGCAGTCGGCTTCGAGCACTCATCATTGCGGGATTGCTCCTATGCCTTGTATTCAATAAGTGTTCGCTAGTAAAAAACAGTTCATCTGCATTGCTTAACTTAGAAATTTAAGGTCGTTAGTAAAATCACTCGAGGAAACCATAGCCCCAGTTTCTTGGTGGCGTAAACGTTTCCTTGATAGATCTTGGCGAAACCCAACGAAGAAGGTTTAGTGGGCTTCCAGCTTTATCGTTGGTTCCGCTTCCACGTGCTCCACCAAACGGTTGTTGACCTACAACAGCACCGGTTGGCTTGTCGTTGATGTAGAAGTTACCAGCACTGAATCGGAGAGCATCCTTTGCAACCTCAATATCTTCACGGTTGGTTGCAAAAATCGATCCTGTGAGCGCGTATTCGGAAGTCGAATCACAAATGGTTAGGATTTCTTCGAACTTGTCATCCTCGTAGACGTGAATCGAAAGGACAGGGCCAAAGATTTCTTCCTGCATGGATTCATACATTGGATCCGAGCATACAATCGTTGTTGGTTCGATGAAGTAGCCAGTGGAACCATCGTAATTGCCACCGGTAACAATCGAACAACCTTGGTCTGCATGCGCACGGTCAATGTATCCAGTGATGTTGTCAAACGATTTCTTGTCAATAACTGCTCCAATAAAGGTACTGAAATCAGCAACATCGCCCATGGTGATTTTTCCAACTTCTTCAACATACTTTGCTTCGATTCGGTCCCAGACAGATTGTGGGATGTAAGCTCTGCTTGCAGCAGAACACTTCTGGCCTTGGAATTCAAATGCACCGCGAAGTAGCGCTACAATCAGTGCCTCTTCATCGCAATTTGGATGGGCGACGATGAAATCCTTTCCACCCGTTTCTCCAACGATTCGCGGGTAACTACGAAGGTTTTCCAGGTTGTTGGCAATATCACGCCACAACTTTCTGAAGACTGCAGTTGACCCAGTAAAATGAATTCCAGCAAGATCTGGGTGGGACATACAAATATCGCCAACAACCGCTGCACGACCTGGGATGAAATTGATGACACCTGCTGGAAGTCCAGCATCCATCATGAGTTTCATGATTCGATAATTCGAGACATATGAGTTGCGACTTGGTTTCCAAACGCCTGTGTTGCCCATGATGGCTGCACATGATGGAAGATTTCCTGCAATGCTTGTAAAATTGAATGGAGTCACGGAAAAGACGAAACCTTCCAAAGGCCTGATTTCACTTTGGTTCCAAACACCTTCTGGTGAGATAGGTGGTTGAAGGTCTTCATAGATTTGGCGAGCATAGTCAACATTGAATCGCCAGAAATCAATCAATTCACATGCTGAATCGATTTCTGCTTGATGACAGGTTTTTGACTGATTGAGCATGGTTGAAGCATTGATTTCTTGACGTCGACTACCGGCAAGCATGGTTGAGGCTTTCAAGAAAATCGCTCCACGTGCTTCCCATGGCATTGTCGACCACGATTTGTGTGCGTCAAGTGACGCTTGAATTGCATCTCGAACTTCTTTTTCACCTGCGAGATGCACTCGTGCAAGAACATGACCGTGATTATGTGGCATAACCTGTTCAACAACATCATTCGTCCATACTTCTTCACCATTGATGATGCATGGAATTTCGATAACTTCCGACATTTGACGGGCTAGTTCTGCTTCTAGTTCAGCACGTTCAGAAGACCCTCGAACATACCCCTTGACAGGTTCGTTATGAGGCGTTGGAGGTTGAAAGATTCCATTGACCATGAAGCCCCGACAAGAAATCACTCTTTCAACCTCGCGTCGTCGTCTTCTAGTGAATCACTTGTACAAATGAGCGTGTTTCTTTCGGACTTTGGCGAGTTTCGGACCTACGACCATGGCACAGTATCCCTGATTTGGGTTTCGCGCATAGTAATCGTGGTGGTACGTTTCTGCTATTGTGAGGTTTTTAGATTCCTCAATGGTTGTTACGATTGGTTTGTCGAAGACTGAGCTGAATGATTGGATGGTAGCAATGGCTTTCTCTTTTTGCTCAGCGTTTGTAGGCATTATGCAACTTCTGTATTGGGTTCCGACATCGTTGCCTTGACGATTGAGTTGGGTTGGATCATGAACTGTAAAAAACACTTCAAGAATCGTTTCGAATGAGATGATACTTGGATCATAATCGATGATTACGATTTCAGCATGACCGGTAGTGCCGCTGCATACTTCTTCGTAGGAGGGGTTGGGCCTCTTACCACCTGCATATCCGGGCAATGCCGATTGTACTCCATTGATTCGCTTGAATGCTCCTTCAACACACCAGAAACATCCACCACCCAGAATTGCTTGTTCCATAATTGACGCTGGAATGTTTACCTCAAGAACGCTTGTATTAAGTGAGTTTATTCTCACAATCTGAGTATGATTAAGTACTCTCGACATCCTTCTACAGATGCATGAGAGAAGATTCCGACACCACAGTTATTGTTTGCCGCCAAGACTTTGCAGAAAACCGTATTCTTTACACATACGGGCGACATGCAAAGGAACTGAAAAATGATGGGAAAACATTCCTTGGACCTGTGTTTGAATCCATGATCAAACAGGCAGGAATTGTTGATGACGCCGAGGAAGTTGGTCTTATGGTCCACATCCGTTTGCGTCCCAAACTCAACGATGACCGCTGGTATCAGATCGATTTCGTGATGCAAGATGAGACTATGGCATATTACTCTAATTTCGATGGTCGTTTGCCTTCTGAAATGGTACATGTTGTTCCTTTGAGCGGGGGTCTTCCTCGTCAGATGTACATAGCAGTTGAAGCACTGGATGAAGTAGCATATGCTCACGCAATCGATGCAAAATTGTTTCAAGGCAACGATGAAATGGGCTTGCCGGAGGACCAGACTTCACTCCGTGATTTTGGAATGGAGATTGATATTTCAACCGAGCCAACCGATAATGATGGAGAAGAAAACTTCGTTATCAACAAGATTGAGAATAGGGCCGAATCACTCCCTCTTCCAGGTCCGACAAGCCGTGCGACCGGTGGAAAGTGAGGGTTATCCAATACATGAATTGATAAACCATTTTTCCTCGGAAAGAACATGGAATCCGTAACCGATCCTAAATTATTAGAGGATCGTTTGTTCTACAAACTCGGAGAATTGACCTACGACCGTCGCAAGATGGTGTTGGCTATAGGTCTCATTGCATGTATTGGAATGTCATCTCTCATCGCTCTTGGAGCGGATTGGGCCGAATCTTGGGGTGAGGGAGATCTTGAATCTATAGAAGCTGCTGACTTGCGTGATGATGCCTTCATCGGTGAGGAAGAAGAAGCTCAAGGATTCGTCTTCCTCGTACATCACCCCTCTTTGGATGACTCTTCCGAACAATGGAGAGATGCCGTAAGAAGCGCACTGGCAGAATTTGCGACAATGGATGATGTAATCATAGAATATTCATGGGATATCTCTGAAGAAGACCGTGAGAATTACGTATACGAAGGAGAAGACGGGTTCTGGGCAAAGAATCGAATTACGATCAACCAAGAACGAAAAGAAGCAAAACAATTGTTTGCTGACAACAAAGACTCCATTGAAATTGATAATGAGTTCGAATCCTGGAGGACAGGTGAAATTGCAATCGATGTTACCTTTGATTCACGTATTCAAGATGATTTGATCAAGGCTGAAATCATTTCTGGTCCGCTTACAGTAATCATCCTTGGAATTGTTTTCGGTACCGTTATCTCTGCTTTGCTACCGTTTGGTGTTGCAGTTCTGACAGTTTTGTCTGCAATGGGAGTCACCATATGGTTGTCCAATACCATGGATGTCACCCAATACGCCCTTAACATCATCACACTAATTGGGATCGGTGTTTCGGTAGATTACTCACTTTTCCTTGTCAATCGGTTCCGTGAGGAATTGAATCGAGGTCGAGACATACGGACATCGACAGCCATGACTGTTGCAACAGCAGGTAAGGCGGTATTCTTCAGTGGGGTGACGGTTGCTATCGGCTTGATGGGTATGTTATTCTTTGAAAATACTGGACTACCAAGTCTTGGGATAGGTGGGACGCTTGCTGTAACGGTGGCGATGATATTCTCTGTTGTTGTCCTTCCAGCTTTAATGGCAATACTTGGACATCGTGTATTCTTTGGAAAAATTCCTTATTCATTTAGTACAGAAAATGATGATGGAACAGGAATCTGGGCTAAAATTGCAACAACCGTAATGGACAAACCATGGGCAGTTCTTATTCCAACATTAGTTATCCTCTTAGGTGCTGGATTACCGTTCCTTTATGCAGACTTTTCAATCGCATCTCGTGAAGCGTTACCGCCCGATGATGAGACTCGAGTCGGATTCGAACTTATGGACGAGAAGTGGCCAATAGGTGCAGCGAATGTCGCGCTTGTAGTCATTGATTTTGATGGACATGACCCCCTTGCTGAAGAAAACCTCAGAGCTACTCACAATTGGATGCTTGAACAAATTGATGATGAACGTGTCATCAGTGCATTTGGTTATGCATTACCAGATCCGAGTATGAACGAATCATCCGTTGTTGCTTATTGGAATACATCAAATGAATCTCTCACCGAAGAGCAAATTTCTGCTCGAGAGGCTGCTCGAGAGCAATTTCTATCAAACAATGTTACGTACATTGTCCTCTCACTAAATGGCCCAATAACTGGTGAGGACGGACGTGGCTTTGTTGCGGATGTGCGTGAGGATCGAAGTGATTTCCTCGATGAGATATCTATGGGTGATGATGGTCAATTGCTTGTTGCTGGTTTTGCAGCATATTCACTAGACGTTCAAGACGCAATTGTAGAAAATCTTCCTATTGCATTGGCGTTTATCTTCATTTCAACAATCGTTCTAATCTTTATTCAGGTTCGTAGCGTCATAATCCCAATCAAGGCCATTGTGATGAATATTCTCTCAATTTCAGCGACGTTTGGTATGCTTGTCTTCGTGTTCCAGTGGGGATACGGTGAAAGTCTTCTCAATTTTACTGCGCAACCGATTGAAACAACTAATCCTGTAATCATCTTCTGTATCGTCTTTGGTTTATCGATGGATTATGAAGTTCTGATGCTTTCTAGAATTCACGAGGAATGGGAAGTTACTGGAGACAATACGCAAGCGGTTGCAAATGGGTTGCAAAAGACAGGACGTCTCATCACAGGTGCTGCGGCGATCATGGTCGTTGTCTTCATGGCGTTCGGACTTTCATCGGTCGTCATTTTGAAACAAATTGGTCTTGGTTTGGCTTTGGCAATCTTCCTCGATGCAACCATTGTTCGAGCACTGGTAGTTCCTTCAACGATGCGCCTCATGGGTAAGTGGAACTGGTGGTCTCCGAAGTGGATGAACTCGATTTTTGGAACGAGTAGCGAAGTTGAGAAGAACGACTCAGAGTAGAATAATTGGTTGATTTCAATGTTGACTAATTATTCCATCCATATGCTCTCCCGAGTGGTGTAATGCGATAGCGACGTTTTGTTTTTGGATCCTCTTCGATTAATCTAGCCTTTTCCTCAACAGATAGGAGTGTGCTAAGATGATTGCTGAGATTTGAGGGATGCAAAGTAAGGCCAGTCATGGTTGCATGATGTATGATATCAGAATTTTTGAACCATACATCTTCATTGAACCTACTACGATCTTCATCATACCACGAACAAATTTGATTGAAGATGTTTGTAGTTGCGTTCTTTTTTGCAAGGAACTCCTTTGCGATGATAATATCGCCGAACAATGGTAGACGCTCGAATACGATTTTTGAATCAGGCTCATACCAAGTTGAAGAACTTGTGATGGAGTTTGATGAAAGATCACAAATGTAGCACTGCAACGATATTCTATCAAACGAGATGGTGTTTAAACCAACAAAATATCCCATCTCTGACTCTTGCGACAACATCAATTTCAATTTCTCATCTTTGTGATTTGCAGATCTTCTCTTCAACCACTTAGAGAAACTCTCACCCAAGGCGTATGGGTGTGGTGATGTGTTCAAGTTCTCAACTTCAATAGGTCCTAGAAACGACCTGTCAAGAAAATTCTTGAATTTTCTAATGTTATCATCTACATCAGACCCAGGCTTCTGGTAATGGATCAAAATAATACTCTCCACATCGTCTCTAAAATTTTCAATTACTGCCGCTGATAAGGATGAAATGTTCTGGACCACGGGGACAATATAAGTGCTCATGCCTCTCTCTTCTCAGCAACTATTTATAAATAAGTCTGAAATAAAATGATTTTTACAACTAAAAAATTAGTTTTCACATGATATTGGATTAAAATTAGTTACATTTCAGAGATATAATGGATTCACATTGGGTCAAATATGGAGCAAGAAAGCAAACCGAATGCCACCCTATTGATTGACTGGGAGAATTTTGATACTCGTAAAGGCAAGAGGGAGAAAATTGATATTTCCTGGTTCAGAAAGGAGGGTGAGAAGATTGGCAACATTGCTGCTTGCCTAGCATTTGCAGGTTTTTCAGATTCACAGGGAAAATTGATTTCAGTGCTCCATCGAAACAGAATCGAACCTAGATTCACAAATACAAAGAGGATCACAAAAGGTGAAAATGAGACCATAAAGAACGCGGCAGATCTTCATTTGTGTGTGGAAGCGATGAAAATCGCATACCAATATCCGGCAATCAATTGTTTCATTTTAGCATCTGGAGATGGAGGATTTGTTCCTTTGGTTAGAGAATTGAAATCCATGGGAAACCGTGTTGTAGTTTTCGTTCGAGATAAGGAAACATTGAGTAGGAATCTAAAAAATGAAGTCGATGATTGTCTATTTTATTCCTGTAGAGGTGAGGCTCAATGAACATCGGCGTTATTGGATTGGGCGCTGTTGGAACTGCTGTAGTGCATGGTTTGTCGATCTACCATGATGTTGAAGGATACGATATTGATGGCAGGGGTTCAATGCATCATATCTTGAATACTGATGTTGTTTTTGTCACAGTTCCAACTGATTCAGATAACCGGGGAAGCCTTGATACGAGTATTGTTGAAAGGGTTGTGTGTGATTTGGCGAAGAAAAATTATCAAGGGATTGTAGCTGTAAAGAGCACGCTCAGTCCCGGAACAATGGATGCGTTATACTCTAAGCATTCGAATTTGAGATTGTGCTACATGCCTGAATACCTGCGAGAAAAGGATGCTCATGAGTGGTTTGTCAACCCAGATCGACTCGTTATCTCAGGCAACATGAACGACATCGAAGTAGTTCTCGACTCCTTCTCCTGGGTTGATGAAAATGTTCCGAGGCTTGAGATGTCGTATCTTGAGGCGGAAATCTCGAAGCTAGCACATAATGCGTTTATTGCAACAAAAGTGACTTTTACATGCGAAATCGAGAGAATTTGCGATGATAATTCCTGTGATCCAGATAAGGTGATGAAAGGGGTTTGGGTCGATAGGAGAATCAGCAACCCTGCACACCTTACGCCAAGGCTTGGTGGGTTCGGGGGTAAATGTGTTCCAAAGGATACCAGAGCTTTGGTTTCCTTTGACAAAGACAAAAGGTCCATTTTGGCGCATTTGGAGGAGAGGGGTTCGGAGGAACGGGTCTCAAAACTACGTCATGACCGTTTCACTACGGACGAGGGATTTCTAATCTCATCCATCATTTTCTCAGCCCTAATTTTGGCAATTGTATTGGTTATCATAAGCACTGATGAATATAATCCTGATCCAATTGACTACGTGATTTATTCTGAAGGGGTTGAATATTCTCAATACGATCACGTTTACGCTAGCGATATCGAATTCGTCCAAAGCTGGAATGTGTCTGAATACTCTGAATACTGTGAGACTCTGCCGGATGCATATGGTGACATGTCTACAAGCTGTTACGGATATACTACAACATACCTATACCTCTCATCTGGTGATTTTGTTGTTCGAACTTCGGACTACAGTATGCTGAGTTGTTTGTCTAACTCCTGTTCAGTGGTCGGTATTGTTGATTATGAGGGTGTTGTCAAGGTTTTGACCTGGGGTTGATTGTTTGAACATATATGTATTAATCACTACATTCAACCGACCAGAAATATTGGTCGAGAGGGCCTTCGATTCGGTTCTCAAGCAAACTCAAATACCTCACAAGGTAGTATTAGTTGACAATTCAACATCTGCTATGACCAAAATGAGGAACAAAGAAAACTTCACATTTGCTTTCCCAGAAGGGATCTATTTAGAAAATCAGGGTAGCCCGAATGCCTCGGGAACTTGGAATACAGGGTTGGATTGGGTTCAATCCAACGACCCAGATGCATGGGTGGCCATAATCGATGATGATGATGAATGGTTTGAAAATCATATTGAAATTTGCTCAAAAAGAATGCATGGCAATGACGCAGTTTTGAGTGGAATCCAGATTTTGGTTGATGGCAAGGTCCTAGAGGAAACGATAGCAAGTAACATATCATGTTCCGATTTCTATGCAGGTAACCCTGGTTGGCAGGGTTCAAACACTTTTGCTACTGTTCGCTCGCTTATTGAGGCGGG
>CEVR01017620.1_pt1 | contig 14584 bp, 7 predicted proteins | sample 356541 | NCBI WGS metagenome assembly CEVR01 (sample SAMEA2623734, study PRJEB7988) | marine metagenome | isolation source: saline water (ENVO:00002010), including
GCATTGGCCCTTCTATCGCATGAAGCGCTGCGCCTTGGGCAATCCCTGCCACGCCGATTAGATACCAAATCATCACCGAAATATCCAACTTATTGCCTGATAGAATATCATTCAATGAAGGTCGACCAATCACTGCTATTGATGCATAAGCAACAACTCCTGCAGCGGTTGCATAGGTATACCAAGGTGCGTCTTGATTCATCAAATCTAAAACCCATAGAAAGATTGCTGGTTTAGCCCAAACTATCCAAAAACTGTTTGGCACTCTTCGGTCCTTATGGTCCATCCATGCAGCTAAGCCCAATGCCAGAAATAAGACGCCAAATCTTGTCCAAGAAATGATATTGTTCGAATCCATGTTACGACGGATGGCGGCAATCACCTTAAAGCCGGCACACATAACGAGAGTTTGTGCGCAGCATTAGTATGGGTGATTTAGATGAGCGAACTCGAAACGAAATTGGGCCAAATAGCGACTGTTATCAATCAAATCGATGACCCGAAGGTACCTCGGAATATTAGAAAAGGTGCAAAAGACGCCTGTGAACAATGGCTGTTGAATAAGGCAAAAGAAATGGATGTCCGTATAGCAATTACACAAGCTAAATTGGAAGAACTATACGAAGACCCGAATATCCCTCCAGAATTTGGAACGCTAATTCTAATGATTAATACCGAATTAGAAAAGTTGCTTAGAGAAACACTTTGATTATTCTTCTTCAAGAATCTGTAAATGTTCCGAGAACTCATTTAAGAATTTCTTCATTTCTGGATTTATCTTTCCGACTGCAAGACCCTCTGAAAGCTCTTTTTCAAAGGAAGTGCCAATGCTTGATTGTAGTATGAAGTCAACTTCTTCTTGTGTAGCCTTACCCCTCCTAAGAATTGTACTAATTGCAGAACGTCCTGCAACGAGTGCAACGATTTCATCAGATACTCCAAGAAGTGACTGTAATTGCTTTAGTTTGTGAGATTCGCTCGGTGAAAGATAGCCATCTCTGAATGCATCTTCCCAAGCCTCATCGAGCGTAGGAGCACGTTCTGATAACAAAATTGCTAGAGGCCGTGTTTCCTCGATATTCTCGAGTACAATCTTTACGATTACAAATAGTGGTACTGCTAGAATCATACCTAATACTCCCCATAGCCAGAATGAAAATGCAGTGACTAGTAGTAATACTACAGGAGAGAGATCTAGTGCCCTTCCCGCCCATTTTGTTTCAATGTAGTTACCCCAAACCTGTTGATTTGCTAGTAGTAATAATGCCATAACAATCAATGCTATTGGCTTTAACAAAATCAAACCTATGACAAGTGGCGGTATTGTTGCAATAAGAGAACCGATATATGGTACATAATTCATGATGAAAGTCATAATCGCCCATACAAACCACAAATCAATACCGAATGCCCACATAACCATTCCAGCAATAAAAGCGCTTCCAAGTCCACAACCTGTTTTGACAATTATGTACATATTGACACTCTCTTGTATTTGTTTAGAAATCGATTTCACCCTTTCAGAAGTACCGCCTGGCCACGCTCTTTCTATTCTACCAGGTAACAAACTAGCCTCGAAAATTATGAAGATCAAGAAGAATAAAACCGTTATACTGGTAGTAATCATACCACCTATTCCACTTACCATAGTGACAACGACTTCAGTTAGTTCTCCACCTGAACCAACCCCTAAGTCTGCAAGATCACCTCCCACGGTACCACTACCGTCAGAAACAGCCTCCTTTAGTGCTGAACCAATTATTGGTACATCCTTCAAATTCTTCCATTTTTGGTTTAATTTACTATTCCATTCGATTTGACGGTCTTCATCTTCAACTAGGCCCTGCGCTTGGTCCCATGCTAAGAAAGCGGCTGAAAGAATAACCAGCATGAATAGCATTAACATTGTAAAGTAGGATAGCAAAATAGGAAATTTATTTCCTTTTGACAACCACTCTGCACCTGGCTTTAACACAAAATAAATCCCTAACGCTATGAAGAATGGTTTCAATACAGACTCTAAATGAATCATTGCTAGGATAAAAACAGTCAGTAAAACAGCAGAGTGTGAGAATGTTGAAACACGGCGGTTAAAACTACCACTATCCCAAGAGGATTTCTTAGAATTAGACTCTGATAATTGTTCAGACATAATATGCTCAAGTGCCATCTACACTTCAAATTGTCTTAAGATTCTGAAGTCTTCTTACTTGTCTTGAATTGAAGAATTAATGCTAATAGCATCATGATACCACATAGATGGAAAGTGGTAGCTGGAGATATCAAACCAGTCTTTATAAACGTCAAATCCCAAACGAGTCCTCCAGTAAGAGGACCTAATATTCTAGCGAAGGCCGAAGCCGATTCTTGAGCACCCATCACTGTGCCCATCTCATGGTCATTCTCTTTGGAACGCTGGGCTAAAATCGCATTGAACGAGGGCTGGAACAATCCACTACCAGTTGAAATCAGAATTACAACCATTCCCATAGTTAACCACAACCACTCTTGTGATACATGCGGTATTAGGGCTAGACCAAGTCCACAAACCAGAGTTCCAAAACGCATCAAATTAATCGAGCCAAAACGTTTGGTCAGAGGGCCGATCAATGCACCTTGAATGATCATACCATTTATTCCAATGATTGCGAAAACTCTTCCGTTTTCTGCTACAGTGAAACCTAATTGTCCTTCGGTAAATAGTACGAATACTGCATGCATAATAGTAAAACCATAAACAAATATCAAATTGATTGCAATTAAAGTTCCTAATGTCGGCATGCGAGCCACATCACGTAAATCTCTAAACATAAATCTGATTTGCTTTATTGGATTTAAGGACGTAGAATCCTCACTAGATGATTTTATCCTACTTTCAGGTAACCATTTGATTGCAAAAATAAAGGAAATCGATGAAAGTACCGATGCGATTACACATGGTAATAGATAAGGATAAGTCTCAAAAATAGTGCCTACAAATAACTCCCACTTTTCTGCTGGGTTTGAGAACTCACCACCAATAAATGGGCCGAATGTAAAACCAATACCGAATGATGCTCCAATCAATCCCATTCTCTTAGCAAGATTAGTATGATCTGAGATATCACCAATATATGCCTTCGCTACTGCAATATTGGAATTAAAAGCACCTGCCAAGAAACGTGCTGCTAAAGCCATGAGAAGACTGTTTGAAAGACCGAATACTGTAAAGAATACCGTATTACCAACTAAACCTGCAAGAATAACTGGCCTTCTACCGATTCTATCTGAAAGAGACCCCCAAAATGGAGAAAACAAAAATTGAGCCAATGAATATGACATCATCATTAGTCCGACCCATAGGCCGATTTCTAGGATACCTTCTGCGCTTGCTAGGTCTTCTATGAAATAAGTGAGAAATGGAATGATTATTCCAAAACCAATCATATCGATCATGACTACAAAAAATAGTATCGGCAAAGCAGAACTCTTACTTTCAAGTTCTGACATGTCAACACCTGTAATCAACTGAGTTGACTATTTGGAGAAGGGTCAGGTGTTAAGCGATCTATGACTCCAGACAATCTTTGAACCAAGCTATTCTTTGAGGCGCCTCTTACAAGGGCGTTCTCCATAACCTCATCTAAAGTATCGACCGCGATTACTTCGATATCCTCGTACTTAGTGTCCAGTAACACATCTTGGAAGTTAGCACGCGGAATTACTACTGTTTTAATTCCACATTGGGCGGCAGCCTCTATCTTAGCAGTTACACCACCGATAGGCAATACTTCTCCACGGACAGAAAGGCTTCCTGTCATTGCTAAATCTTGACGAATAGGAATATTTTCTAATGCTGAAATAACTGCTGTTGCAATAGTAATTGATGCTGAATCGCCATCGACTCCGTGAGTATCAACGAACTGAATGTGAATATCATAATCTGAAACATCTTTACCTGTTAATTTCTTAATCACTGCACTGACATTGGTCACGCTTTCTTTAGCCAGGTCCGAAAGACCACCCGTGGCGTAAACCTTGCCTCCACTTGCTAATGATGGCGTCACTAGAGCCTCTACAGGTAGCATTATTCCACTGTAATCTGACAACCCAGAATCCGCTCCTAAAACCGCCAAGCCATTGACACGTCCGATACGACTTCCGGAATTTACTGTCAGAGAATACTCTAACCTACGTTCAATCATTCTATCAGCGACTTGCTGTTCTAATGGCTTAGCAATGTTTCTAGCCGCTAATACATGTCTCGAGGTAGTGTATTCTGAACCCTCTTCACATGCTAAATCTCCTGCTATTCGAACAAGACCACCTAATTCTCTAAGTCTAAGACTGAGTTTCCCTCTTCTACCTGCACGACGCTGTGCTTCTCTGAGTATGACTGCAACTCCTGAACGGTCGAAGTGAGGTATCTCTCTTGCAGTTCCTAAATCTCTACGAACTTCTTGAGCAATGAACCTTATCAGTCTACGTCGGTTAGAATAGGTATCAGGCATAAATGAATTAACATACACTTCATATCCATAACCTCGAATCCTACTACGTAACGCAGGATGCATTCCCTGTATTGCATCAAGATTTCCGGCTGCTATTAGAATAAAGTCGCATGGAACTGCTTCAGTCTTGGTAAGAGCACCACTGGACCTTTCTGAGCGACCGGATATTGGGAAGGCTCTTTCCTGCATTGCTGTGAGCAATGCTTGCTGTTCTTCTAGACGTAGTAAATTGATTTCATCAATATACAAAACCCCTCCATGTGCTCGATGAATTGCACCAGGTTCTACTCGCTCGTGAGCGGGGGTTTCCATTCCACCACTTTGGAATGGGTCATGTCTTACATCCCCTAGTAAACTACCAGATAGGGTTCCTGTGGCATCAACGAAAGAAGGTGCATCTCCACTTTCTCGTTTAACCAATACCTTAGGGATTCTTCCCTCATCTGCTCCACCCATCCTCGAACGTAGGAACATGTAACCAAACATCAATAGTAACATCCCAAACAAGAGAGTAAGTATATCTCCAGACTGAATTGCAACAATTGCAAGAAGGAAGGCTATAGCTACAAAGCCGATCATCAACATTTTTTGATTCTTCTCTTTTTGTATCCTAATCGCTTCACGCTGTGCCTTTACGATACGGTCACCGCGTCCAGCAGGAACTGTTCGAACACGAGGTTCATTCTCATCATCTTCATTAGGATAACAGAGAATGTCCTCAAGTGAATCTTGAGGTAACAATTCGGTCATTGAACGTGCAAGCATTGATTTTCCAGTACCTGGGTCACCAATCATCATCATGTGACGACGTTGTTCTGCTGCCTTTCGAATAACGATGGACCCTGCATCCTGGCCAATTACTTGATCGACTAATCTTTCGGGAATTGGTACATCGGTAGTAGATACAAAATCAACACTACGGATCCATTCATCGATAGGTGTTGTCGCCAATTCCAAAGTGTCCTTAGAATCAGTACTCCAAACAGTCACCATTTCTTCTTCGAAATCTGAATTATCAGATTCCTCATCAGAGGTTTGTTCGGTCACTTCTTCTTCACTCACAGTTAGTCCCCCTCAACACTCCATTTTAGCCGTTTGTATTTCCCTTTGGCTAATTGGTGCTTTATTCACAGCCACTCACTGTTGGTATTGGTGGCCATAGTAAGCCCACTGCTCCATAGTCCATCCTGCAGGAAGTCCTCCCGGAGGCAGAGGTAGAGCTGCTGCTGGTGGTGCTACCGGCGCTGGCTGAGCCACTGGTGTAGCAACAGGTTGCTGGAAGATATCTTGAGCACCTCCATACATTGAATTAGCAACAACATCGGTTGCAGGTAGAGCATTTGCCCAATCAACCATCATATCATTGGAACCTTGTTCGTTGTTATTACCACTACGCATGAATAGTAAACCAACTAATAATCCGATGATTACAACTGCTAATACTGAGAGAATAACGGTTAGGTTTAGAGTACCTGATTCACCATCATTTGCAGGAGTATTGCTAGATTGTGACTCATCGATACACTTTGTAAATTGACAAGCAGATTCTCTTTCTTCGTTCAGCATTACAAGTTCATTCATAGCTGCTGTATGTTGATCGCTTCCTTCTTCCAATTCAGAAATCTGTAATTCTTTTTCTTCGATTTCTATTTCTAGATCAACAAGGTAATCGATTACTAATTGCTCATCCCATGTTGAATCAGGAACAGGTGCTGCCTCATTTGCAGTCCAATAAATTGGGTCCTTAAATTCGAATTTGCTTCCATCAGAAGAGATTGCTACAACCTTTGACAACTTTATTTGGTCTTTCATCCTTAGGCCGATATCATCTATCTGTCCTGTGAATGGATCAAAAGTCCATCCAACACTCTTCATTGTAATATCATGCTGAATAGGATTGTTGATTGTACAAACACCTGTTAATTCATTACAAAGTTGCCATGTTGTTTCAAGGGATGTAATGGTTACATCTGCCTTATTCAAGAACATGGTTACCGATGCGATCTCATCAACATACACATTGCTTACTGAAACTGTAACATCAGCATCAGGTCCTTCGCCTACCAATAGTGGTGTACTGTCGTAAACATCGATTACAAGAGTGTAGATGTTAGAATCATATCGATCTTCAACCTGAATAGTAACTGTTTGAAGACCTGCATCTTCCCAGAACATGGTCAATGTATTGTCCAAGAAATTAACTCTAGCCGCACCTGGTACTGGATTGCTAGCACTGATTATCACTTGGTTGGTATCTCCATCAACATCGGTCAATATCTCATTTAGGAAGATTACTTTTTGCTCCCCTACTTTCAATCTCAAGCCCTCATATGCTGTCAAATCCAATCTTGGTGCATCGTTAACTGGATTTATTGCAATAGTGATAATTTGGTCGGAGTATTGTTCTCCATCACTAGCACGCACTGTGATTGTAGTTTCGCCATTGACATCAGGGTCTGCTGTTTCGAAATTAAGAGTGAACTCACGTAGTTCTACATCGATGATTTCGGGATTTGTATTATCGATTACCGCTAGAACAAGGTCCTCAGCGCTAGCAATATTTCCACTTGAGTCGGTATCGGTAAGGTAGGCTAGAAGGTCTATGGAACCAACTGAGTCTTCGTTTACATATTGCTTTTCAACACCAGCCCATCGCGGTTGACCATTCTCTATAACATTGAACAGAAGTGTTCCATAAGATGTGTCGGTACCGTCAGAAACCGCTACTTCAATTCCACTTGGTGTAGGATTGCCTTGAACGTATCTGATGTTCTCAAAGTAGACTTCTATCTCTTCAGTAACAGGATGCCAAGCGATGAAATTTGGCGATGTACTCGTAACGGTCAGTCCAGAAATGTCACCAGGTGATTCGGCATCCATGATGTTTGCAGATACTGAAACCTTCTGTTGAGTTTGTACCTTTACTGTAGGGACAGGGTCACTGGAAATTGTTGGCATTGCATTCTTCAAAGCAAAGCCACCTTCTGAAACTTGCCAATCACTAATTTGTCCTCTAGCATCAATTGCACGAATTCTGAGATCATAATCTCCTGCACTCATCAACATTGTTGGTTTCAACAAGTACTCCTTGTGTTCATTGGCAGTACCTAAATTGTAAACCTCTTCTTCTCCATTACTATCCAAAATGCTCTCTACGATGACATCGCTCCATTGATCCATACCCGTAGGAGAATATTCAACATCAAAGGTATATGATGTAATATCGGTATCGACTCCGTCGTTGTAAGTTGCTTTTGCTTCAACTCGGAAATTCTGTCCGCGTTCGATTTGATTATCTCCAATCACTTGTGACTTACGTGATACTGGGATTAAGTCATGAGGTATTACATTGGTTTCATCATTATTTGAGCCCTTAGAATCCATAACTAGATTGCTCAACTCAACACCAAATGTAGTTTGATAATTACTTTCAGGTATTGCTGATGTGTCAATTTGTCCAGAGAAAGTCTGGGTGGCACCTGTTGAAGCGAAGTTAGAAAGAGACTGGGTTGAGCCGACATAACTCTTAGTATTGCCAGTCTTGTGATAGAACCTTACGTCTCCTCCGTCGGTATATGCATCTATTCCGTTGTTAGAAACTGTTGCTTGTAGATTCAAAATATCGCCGTTGACATATCCAGAGTCAACGCCTGGATTGGTTACGACCAAGTTGCTTACTCCGACATCGATTAGAGGTGCCATGTTAGAATCAGCTGCAGATACAAGATTTCGATGCGTAGTGTGGTCTCCATCGAGTAGTGCTGCCACTGTTAGGAAATTATCAGCAGCAGTATTTCCGCCACCTGCTCTAACTGTAGAAATAGGCACAGACCAAGACTTGCTTACGCTGTTTCCGGATGATAGGGTAATGGACTCAAAACCGGTACTTGCCCCATTGAGGAGCCATTTCTTCCACACGTGGTGAGGATGATATTGAGAACCTGCAGAATAAGACTCAGGTGAAACCTCTTCGGTTACAGCAGCGTAAAGAGAAACGGTCTTAGAACCGGTTCCTGTATAGGTGGCTGTAATTTCAATATCCATATTGTTCCCATTTTCTGATTGAACGATTGCCAAGGAGTAGTCTGTTCCTGATTGTGTATCTCCACCATTCTGGTAGAAGCTGTCATAGGATTGTCCGCCTACTGTGTAGTAAGTCCCTTGATCAGCGTCACCGAATACTACAACCGGTATTCCTCCAGTATATCCTGGAGCGTTCTGAATGTGAGAACGACGGTTGATTGGGCCATCAGATGGCCATCCTGTGGATGATGATTCCCAGAATGAGATGAAAGTGAAGTCTTCAGAAGTACTACCTCCTCCACCGTTTGTCCCGTAAAGAGCATCTAGATTATTGGATGCGGTTACACAAGGACCACACCAATAGGCTCCCATATATTCAGCAAAAACCGGATGACCAGGGCTTGTTGCTTCCATCAAAACTTTTTCTTCTTCAAGTTCGATGGTTTCTTCATTAATTGGCACGACTTCGTTAGAAAATGTTCCTAATACACTGAAAAGCATTAGAAATACTAACGAAATTGCGACTACGCGGACAGACTTCATGCTTCGCGGTCGTACTACGTGGTATTTTAACATGCGCTAATTTTGTCACTCCCCCCTACGGGGGGATTTTCAATCTAACAAAAGTGGTTTATCCGAATCGTTCTTGTGGCAAATGCTCTCGGCCAATCATGGCAGAATGGGCGGTTCTACAAGAAAATGAAGGCCGCATTCATATTGTTGAAATCAAAGATGACATGGTTAAGAACAAAGGCTTAGGAGTTTTCAATTCCGCTACACTGCTAGCCGATATTTCAATCGGAGAAGAAGTTTTGATCGGGCAGAAATATCTGACAAGATTGCCGGCAAGACTTCCTGAATTAGTTGCAGGAATGGCTCGTCGTGCTCAAACAATAAGTGCGAAAGATGCTGGTGCATTTATCACTCGTTTAGGCATAGGTGAAGGAGATTTAGTCCTTGAAGCTGGTTTAGGCTCAGGAGGGTTATCATTACACCTTGCCAGGGTCTTGGGTAGTAATGGTCATTTGATGACTGTTGAGCCGAGAGAAGAACATGCTGAGATTGGCTTACTTAACCTTGAGCGCGCTAGTTCATGCTTCCCAAGTTTTCCTAAACACACCCACCTTTCAGGAATGGTAGAAGATGTAATTCCAGATGAAAAATTTGATGCTATAATCCTAGATTTACCTGACCACACACCTGCAATATCCGCATGTGCAGAAAGGTTGGCTTTTGGAGGCCGCATAGCATGCTATGCACCTAGTTCTAGTCAATTAGAAAAGTGCTGGATTGCATGTGAAGATTCGGGATTAAATGTCGAATGGGCTGGTGAACTTATGGAACGTGAATGGGGTCGTACTTCACGTGGAGGAATGCGCCCAGTAAATGGACCGTTTGGCCATACTGCATTTTTGCTATTTGCTAAGAAGGTTTGATCACTCTACTACTCTTATTTTTTCTGAACACTTTGGACATGTAAATTTGAATGGGGGCTCGCTACCTCTAGGAACGCCTAGTAATTGGTCACATGAACAACATGTGACCTTACCGTTTTCATCGATTCTAACTTCGTTAAATCCAAGTTCAGCCAATTCTTCCTCTTCTTCCTCTTCCTCTTCGATAACTGGTTTTCTGAAATAGCGAATATATGCCAATAGAAGGAGTGTTAATATCCACCCTGAAGCAAGAGCAGTCATACTATTTTTGTTATTTAATTCCATGAAACCGAAGTTGATTCCTTCTGGAGGTTGTTCGGGACCATTTACTGTTACAGTAATTGGCTCAGATTCGTCGATAATGGTTGACCCATCAACTTGAGTAACAGCCCTAACAATAATCGAGGCATCATATCCTTCCAAATCCTGTGTTACCAGTAACAAATTGAAATCTTTACATCCAAGATTGGCTAACTCGAATGATGAGTTCAGTTCTTCTCCACCTACATCTGAAAAGATGGCATTCATCCTCAATGAATTTGTTCCAGTTACTTCTATCACTCCAGATACATCGATATTCGCGTGATTACACACTCTTACCATGATTTTTCGATCATCTTGCATATTCATCTCGAAATTATCCTCGGAAATTGTGAATATTATCACACCATTTGAATCCCAAATTGGCTCGATAGTATATGCTTCAAGTGTAGTGACTAACATATCTGAGCGTGCTGAAGATGTTAATCTAAACGTGACAATATCTAGTCCTGCTGATGCTTGTTCGGGTAATGTGCAAGACCATGGTAATGGGATAGAGGACATACTAGGACCTAATTCGATCTGCTGATCTAAATTACAATCTAATTCCAAGGTTGTAATAGTCATCCAATCTGTTGCAGTACCCATATTTGTTACAATCACAGTCCCATGTATTGTTTCGCCTGGTTTCGCACTATCATCATCTGACATAATAGTAATTATTCCATCTGCTATTTGTGGAACTAAACTTAGAGTCAACGTGTCATTTACCGTCGAGTCCGATGTACTGGTAACTGTAATCGATAGTGTAGCACCTGATGAAGGAGCACCTGTAGCAATCTCTCGGACACTGAGCGTTAAACTTCCAGATTGCCCTGCTGCTAGATTTTGCGACAAAGAATCAAGGCTTACATCAAACCAATCAGAGCTTTGACTAGTATCTACATCTATCAAGAATGTGCCAGTATCTGTACCTAGATTAGTTATCACCAATGAGACATTTTTAGCGTACAAAGGAGATGCTACAACCCTTGAATCCACAGAGCCAATACTTACCTCGATACGATTAATTATTTGTAATTCGATAGTGATGCTAGCACTGGCAATACCATTACTAAATCCAATTGTAATGTCGTCACTGTATGGTTGTATACCTGCATCTGCGAACAATGTGATTTCTACAATGGTTGAATTATTGACCTCTACCACGACATTCTCATTTCCTGAAACTACACTAATTCCGGATGGTAGACCTAGTAGAGAGGGTTCGAGATTGAGATCTTGAGTTCCTGAATTTGACAGATTAAGGCTGACTGAACCATTTGAGCCAGGTACTACAACGAGCCTGTTATCATTTGGCCCTGATATAGTGAAAGCACCAAATGTAGTAACATCAACAATCATTGATGATTCAATGTACCCGCCTGCACTATTGGCACTTGACAAAGTGAAGTTGACGGTGATATTTCCTGAAATACTTGAATCAGCAAGAAGTGTTACATCGATGTATTTTGATTCTCCACGAGCTAAAGTTACTGGTTCTGGAGTAGTAATAATCATTCCATCTACATCCTCTGCCTCCAGAAGAAGGTCATCTTCTTCTGTTCCATTATTTGTTAATAGAACAAGAATATTCTCGTTGAATCCAACGTCCATCTTGACTCCGGACGGCAATAACATCGAAAGATTCCATTGCTGACCTACAATCAAAGTGAATTGTACGCTTTCTGTTATCGAATTATCAGAATCTAGAACTCCCGCAAGCGAGAATAAACATTCATCGCCAGCATAATTATTGGGATTTGCTGAGATATTTACATCTACTGAAACGCTTCCTCCAGCAGTAACAAAAGTCGTATGATAAGGTAAAATCGCTTGACAGTTTCCACTTTCTACAGAAATGCCCCATGTCCAGTTTGCATCAGCAGATGACAAACTGGTTATGTCTAATCTTACTGTAGTATTTTGTCCAGGCTGGAGCATTACACCAGATGGTATGTAACTAAATCTCAAATCATGAACTGCAGTAACATTGACTACAAGGGTACTAGAAACTGAAAAGTTACCAAATGTAGTTGCTGCGAATAAATCAAATCCATAATATCCTGGATTTTCATAGGCAGGGATAGAAATCCGTAAGGTGGCCATTCTTGATTCACCAGCAGACATATTGTCCATTGTATCATCGAAAAATCGCACTTCCCATCCGTTGGGACTGGACATCAAAATTGTTCCATTAGAATTGTTGCCAGTATTGTTCCCACCTGCGCTATTGCTGGAGAACATGTACTCAAGATTTTCATTAGTATAATCATAATAGGTCACGTGCAGATTGTCATTGGAATCAATCGCTAATGAGGAATCAGAGCCGACGTCATCTGTGCTGTCGAGCGAGACCGGTGTGCTCCAAGAAGAGCCATCATGGGTCATATACTCAAGATTGTCATTGGTGTTGTCAAGATAGGTCACGTGCAGGTTGTCATTAGAATCAATCGCTAATGAGGGTTGCCAGCCGACGTCATCTGTGCTGTCCAGTGAGACCGGTGTGCTCCAAGAAGAGCCATCATAGGTCATGTACTCAAGATTGTAATTGGTGTAGTCAAGATAGGTCACGTGCAGGTTGTCATTGGAATCAATCGCTAATGAGGGATAATAGCCGACGTCATCTGTACTGTCGAGTGTGACAGGTGAACTCCAGGAAGAGCCATCATAGGTCACATACTCAAGATTGTCATAAACTTCGTCTTGATAGGTCACGTGCAGGTTGTCATTGGAATCAATCGCTAATGAGGAATAATAGCCGACGTTCCATCCGCTGTCGAGTGTGACCGGGGTGCTCCAAGAAGAGCCATCATAGGTCATATACTCAAGATTGCCATTGGTGTTGTCAAGATAGGTCACGTGCAGGTGATCATTGGAATCAATCGCTAATGAGGACATCCCGCCGACGTCATCTGTGCTGTCGATTGAGGCCGGTGTGCTCCATGAAGAGCCGTCATAGGTCATGTACTCAAGATTGTCATATGTGAGGTCATAATAGGTTACGTGCAGGTTGTCATTAGAATCAATCGCTAATGAGGATTGCCAGCCGACGTTATCTGTGCTGTCGAGTGAGACCGGTGTGCTCCAAGAAGAGCCATCATAGGTCACATACTCAAGATTGAAACTGGTGTAGTCAAGATAGGTCACGTGCAGGTTACCATTGGAATCAATCGCTAATGAGGATTGTTCACCGACGTTATTTGTGCTGGCGAGTGTGACCGGGGTGCTCCATACTTGAGAGTGATTCCCACCAGTATTGTTTCCGCTGGAATTATTACCGCCAGTGTCGTTACTGGAATTATTAGTTGATTGATTTGCCCCGCTAGTCCAATTTGCCCAGAATCCTAACAAGTCAGGAGATTGATCAACAGAAAGTAAGAGTGTATCATCTACATTTCCATCATTTGTAACTTCAACACTCAGATTGAGAGATTGACCTGGCTCCATCTCTACCAGTCCATTATCGCCAGTTGTACTTGCATCAATAGCTGGAAGGTAACGTGGTAAAACAGAAAGTACCACACTGATTTCAGTAGTTGTATTGCTTTCAGGTTCGGTTACCGTAATTGTAACCGTTCCAGAGTCACTAGGTAATGCATCAATAGATAACCGAATTGCAATAGAGGTAGAAACTGTAGTTGTTGGAATCACATTACTGATGGTTGTTTGAGACAGTGTAACATTCCAAACACTAGGTTGGTCTGATACTGAAAGATTGTAGGAAACAATTGAAGTGCCATTATTGTGAATTGAAAGAGTAAGATTGTCCGCATCACCAGGGCTCATAATCACATGTGGAGTGTCCACTGAAAGGCCAATTGAATCAGCGGCACTAGCCATTGGAACCAATGGAGATAGAGCCATCAACACGACCAGCATTAGGGCTTGGACACGCTTCGACATAGTTAGTCCGAACCCCTGACCCCATTTCAGACAATCGGCCCTAAGGGCCGACATAAATCAATTCAGCAATGATTTGATTTTGTCGTCATTCAGAACTTCCCAGGGGAATTCTCCTTCCACTCCAGGAGTTCGTCCAAAATGACCTCCTGCGGCGGTTGAAAGATAGATTGGGCGCAGTAAATCCAAGTTGCTAGAAATTGCTTTTGGAGTGAAATCAAAAGTAGCAGCAACCTTTCTTGTCAGTTCGCCATCTGAGAGTTCAGAAGTTCCAAATGATTCTGCCCTCATACTGACGGGTGTTGCTACACCGATTACATACGCAAGTTGGATTTCACATTTTGTAGCCAAGCCTGAAGCCACTACATGCTTAGCAGCCCAACGAGCAGCATATGCTGCAGAACGGTCGACTTTTGAGGGATCTTTACCTGA
>CEVR01025990.1_pt1 | contig 14544 bp, 13 predicted proteins | sample 356541 | NCBI WGS metagenome assembly CEVR01 (sample SAMEA2623734, study PRJEB7988) | marine metagenome | isolation source: saline water (ENVO:00002010), including
GAAAGTTTTTCTTACTTTTGAGTATTCTATTGAATCATCCAATGCAGCTTTTGCCAAGCCAACTCCTCGAGCCGCTACATTTATTCTGCCTAATTCTAAACCTGATAATATCTGTTGTAAGCCTCTACCTTCTTCGCTTCCAATCAAATTTTCAAGTGGAACTTCAACCTCATTTAATTGTACTTCTCCGGTATCTATTCCTCTATAGCCGAGTTTTTTTAATTTTCTGGCTACATAACCTGACTTTTTTTCAACAAGTATAAGACTCATGCCTTTATGAGGGGGATTAATATCAGAATTGGTCTTTACTAGCACTGCCAAAACATCACCTTGGACTGAATTAGTTATCCAAATTTTGTTGCCATTAATTGTGTAAGTTTGATTATTCTTTGTGGCTTTAGTTTTAATTGATTGCAAGTCAGTACCACAATCTGGTTCGGTTAGAGCAATACCTCCTCTTAATTCACCTGAAGCAAATTTTGGTAAATATTTTTTTTTCATTTCCTCAGTACCATGTTTCTCTACTGCAGCGCACATAATTAAATGTGAATTAAAAATCCCAGAGACAGACATCCATACTGATGATACGTTTTCAACAATCTTAGAATATGTCACTGCCGATAAACCCAGACCACCATATTCTTGAGAGATAGTAGCTCCAAATAAACCTAATTCAGCCATTTTATCAGCAATGTCTTGTGGATACTTGTCTTCTGACTCAAATTCTTTGACATATGGTCTAACATCTTTTTCTAAAAACTTATCCACACTATTCAAAATTAATTTTTCTTCGTCAGTATATTTATTATCTATATCTCTTAAAGACTGCTCATTCATAAAAATTCCTCTAAATTTATATTAATTGCTTAATTCAAATAAAGTATCTATTGAGTTAGCATTATCTATTCTTAGCATAAACTTTTTTAATTCATCCAATTTTTCTTCATTTAGATATGGATGAGTTAATCCATCAAATTTATCTTCAAACTCTTTGTCAGTCATAAAGTTTTCTGGATCACCTTTTGGTATCTTTACAAATTTTTCATAAATTTTGCCAGAAACTTTAATTTTCACATTTGCACTCATGTATTTAGGACAGCATTCCTCAGCAAGTTCGTTTGGTGAAACATTTACTTTTTTACATAGGTCTAAAATATCTTTATTTTTTAAATTTAATTTGTAGTCATCCCAAGTAAAACTTCCATTTTTAAGAACTAATGCAGCGCAGAAAGGCATTGAAAATTGACCGTCTACTACGTTTTCAGGGTTTTGTTTTTCGCTGAGAGGATAACCTATAATATTTAATGCAGTTTCTGAGAGCCCAATATCAACTTCTTCTAAATCATCTGAATTAAAACTTATTTCTTTTTTTAATTCTAACAAACCATCAATCGCAGCGTGACTATATCTACAAGAAGGATAGGGTTTTACGCCTAAATTCAAAGTTTCAAATTTTTTTCCAAGTCCAGTGAGAGCTTTAGAAGCATCTCCACCAGAAACAAAAGAATTTAGGTATCCCCACTTTCCTTCAAAGGCTTCAATGGGTCCTTTAAAACCTTCACTTGCTAGAATAGCACAACTCAAACCATTTTGTGCTGCTTGGCCAACGTGAGATCTTTTTGTCCAAGAACCATCATTTAAAAATTGCATAGACCCAGATGACTGACTCAGTGCTATACCAAATGCAGAAATAAATTGTTGTTTACTTAGCCCAATAATATAACCTGCTGCTGCTGTTGCTCCAAAAACACCACAAGTTGCAGTAGGGTGAAATCCACGTTTATAGTGATCAGATGCACCTCCTGCTAAACCTAACCTTATCTGAATCTCATAACCTAAGACACACGCTGCTATTAGTTCTTGTCCAGAACAATTCTTCATTTGAGCAGCTGCGAATGCTGCAGCTAATATAGGTGCACTTGAATGAAGTGAAGCTTCAGCATGGGTATCATCGAAATCAAGTGAATGTGCTAAAGTACCGTTAATTAACGCTGCCGCACTAGGTACATACGAATTTTTATCAGAAAAGACATGGCAATTACCATTATTTAAGTCAAGCCTATTAACTGCTGATATCAAGCTTTCTGTTGATTCTGCATCATGTCTAGCTCTAATTATGATACCTACGGTATCCAAAATTAATAGTTTTACTCTCTTTATTACTTCGTTGGGGAGTTTTTCAAATTTTATGTTTTCACAAAACTCAGCCATTTTTTCAGTTAAATTTGTCATGTTTTGACCTTATAATGAATATATTATTTATTTCACAATAAATCATATTATAATGATTTTTTAATTTAATGAAAATTTTTAATATGTCTAAGCCATGTTTTTTAACTGCAAATGAAGCAATAGAATTAATAAAACAAAGAAAATTGAGTCGCTATGAGTGGGTTCAGAGTTGTCTTGAAAGAATAGAGGAACGCGAAAACTTAACTAAAGCATGGACTTATTTAGATATTGAAGGATCTTTAAATCAAGCAAAAAAACTTGATGATTTGAATAATGATAAATTTGGCATTCCTATAGGGGCAAAAGATATAATTGATGTATCTAATATGCCTACTCAGATGGGTACTTCTTTTTACAAAGATAACATACCAAAAAGAGATGCTGCGAGTATAGCTATATCTAAAGATGCAGGCTGCATTATAATTGGAAAAACAGTGACAACAGAGTTAGGACATAGACATCCTGGTCCTACAACAAATCCTCATAATCCTGAATATACACCAGGCGGTTCTAGTTCTGGTTCAGCCGCAGCTGTTGCAGATTTTATGACACCAATATGCTTTGGTACTCAAACAACTGGATCGATTATTCGTCCTGCCGCTTACTGTGGTGTAATAGGCTACAAACCAACTTATGGTGATTTTGATAAATCAGGAATTTTACCAAATTCTCCCTCTTTAGATACGTTAGGATTAATAGCCAGATCAATTGATGATATTCAAATGATGAGAAATATTCTTTTGGAAGAAAAGATCAAAATATATGAAAGTATAGATTTAAAAAAGTTTAAATTTGCGTTTGTTAGAACTCCTTATTGGGAAGAACATAATGATGAATGTACAAAAACAGAACTTGAAAAATTTATTTATGAATTGACTAAACTAAAATATAATATTCTTGAGGAAAATCTTGATGACCTAATACTTCGATCAAGTGAAATTCATACTAATTTAAGTGGATTTGAATTTAAAAGATCAATTGCAGCAGATAGGATAAATCATTTTGAAAAATTAAGTGAGATTTTAAGATATGGAAGACTGACCGATGGAAATAAAATGTCTCTTCAGACATATAGAAAACTTCAAGGACAATTAGAGGAAAATAGATTAAAAATAGAAAAAAGATTAAATAAATATGATTGTATTATTACACCTAGTGCACCAGGTGAAGCATTAAAGGGATTAGAATTTACTGGTTCGCCAATGTTTAATACAACATGGACACTTACAGGAATGCCTGCAATCACGTTACCTATTTTTAAAAGTAAAAATAATTTACCAATAGGATGTCAAATTGTAAGTAGAAGAGGTAATGACGAAGTTCTTTTAGGAATTGGTAAAAAATTAATAAAAATTTTTAACCAAAATGAGAAGTAATCAATAAGCTAGGTAAAGTAAGCGCCAACGCTGGAAATAATAAAACGATTATTAATACAACTGTATCAGATATACAGAACGGGAAAGAGCCCCTTATCACAGTTGTAACAGGTAATTTGGTTACACCACTTACTGCAAATAAATTTAATCCAACTGGGGGAATTACACTACCAATTTCTATACATAAAGCTGTTAAAATTCCTAAATGAACTGGGTCAACTCCTAATGCTAAAGCAACTGGAAAATAAATAGGAACTGTTAAAACTAATATAGCAACACCAGTCAAAAACATTGATAAAAAAAGCAAAGAACCCATCAATGCAAAAAGAAAACCTAACCTTGATAACCCAAGTGTACCAGCCCATTCAGCGATCATTTGAGGCCAACCCATATTTGCCAAATAAAATTGAAAAATACCTACACATCCAAGTAGAAAAAAAACGACTGCCGTCAAATTCATTGTTCTAACTGTCGTTGGCATAAGTTCTTTTAGAAAAGTTTTTCTTTTAAAAATTAATCCATAAAATAAAGCATAACTAGCTGCTGCCGCACCAGCCTCTGTTGGTGTAAAAATTCCACCGTAAAGACCACCCAATATAATAACAGGCATTAAGAGTGCTGGCCAAGCTTCTTTAAAAGACAACCAAACTTCACATAAATCAAATTTTCCTCTCGGTAGATTTATAAATAATGACACACTTATAATAATTACAGCGTCACTTATTGCTAACATGATGCCAGGAATGATTCCTGCAAAAAATAAATCTATTATAGAAATTTCTGTTATAACACCAAAAAGTATTAAAGTAATACTTGGAGGTATTAAAAGAGCTATTCCTCCTGCAGAAGCAATTACTCCTGCTGCCATCCATTTTGGATATCCTCTTTTAACAAGCTCAGGATATGCAATTACACTCATAGCGGCAGCCATTGCAGTGGATGATCCTGAGATAGCACCAAAAAGGACAGCTGCCAACAAAGTAGCATAAGCAAAACCACCAGGAACCCAACCAATTAATGAATCAGCAAATCTAAATAAACCAGATACTAGACCTGTTCTTTCCATCAAAAATCCAGCATAAATAAAAAATGGAATCGCTACCAAAGTGTATTTTGTAAGAAAACTGAAAAAAGCCTCAAATAAGGTACTATAAGTTAAAAAATCATCATTCAAAACTCCAATAGCTGTGGCACCTGCAAGAGAAATTCCAATTGGAATTCCTGCAAATAAAAGCATGAATAATGTACTACCTAAACTCCACATGATTTAAATCATCCTATACATCTGTAGAGAGTTCAATTTTTTCTCTGAAATGGTCGCCCTTAATGTAGCTATGCACATCTTCAATAATTTGTAAAAAAGCAACAACAGACATTAAACCTAAACCAATCGCTAAACAAGTATGAAATGGCCACATTAAAAAAAATAAACTTTCGGTTAATTCATTTATTTTTATTGAATATTGAATTGTAGATATTGATGTGAATGTTAAAGATCCACAAAAAATGCAAACAACTGTCGAAACAAAAATTTTTGCAAGACCAATTATTCTATGAAAACTATAGGCACTAAGCAATTGAAGGAAAGCACTCATAACCAAATGACCTCTATTAATTTGTGTAACACAAATAAAAAAAGCTACGGAACACATTGTTGCATAAATAACTGCATCTTGCCCCCATTCAAAAACAACACCTAAAACATATCTTCTAAAGATTTCTGCTAAAGCAAACAATGTTACACCGATCATCAATAAAGCTGACAAAGTTCCTAATATTTTTTCAATCCAATATTTAATTTGGTCTGAAATATTATAAAAAGTTTTCCAATTCATTTTGATATGATCTTTTTAGGAATTCCATTGTTTATAAAAAAATAAGGCCTGAATAATTCAGGCCTTATATTTAAGTTACTTACGTGACTTCTTTTTGTATAAAGCTGTTCCTTTTGCATACTTTGCAAAATCAGCAGCAAATGCTGTACAGTCAGTTTTTTCTAATGGATCTGAACCTAACGGATTTGCTTTAACTAGAGCCTTAGCTTCAGCTGTAAATTGATCAACCATTTTATCACCAGTTGCATCAACTTTAGTTTTAATCCACTCGTTAGTTGCTCCACCTTCGGCCTTTTGTAAAACCCCTGCTTCAGCAGGGTTCATAACATATATTCCGGCCTTTGATTTATCTGTGACTTTATACTTATCAACAAGTCTTTTGTCATTACAAAAGTTAATGGCCTTTTGATATGGTATAAAATCATTTACGATAATATCACTCAGTGCTTTTTGCTGAGCACTTGATAGCTTTGACCACCACTTATTTGATGCACCAATCCAATAGTAATCACCAACGATGCCATTGATACCAGCCACAGTAAAGTATGGGGCTTGTTCTTTGGTTGCGTTAAATCCACCTAGACTTGTTAATAATCCATCAATTACACCAGTTTGAAGTGCAGGGGGAACATCTCCAAATGACATTGTAGTTGGGTTAGCTCCTAATGAACCAAGCAATGCATTTTCAGCTGGACCCATACTTCTGATTTTTTTACCTTTAAAATCAGCTGGAACTAACATTCTACTTTTTACAGCGCCTGCACCCATATACATACTTAAATGGCCTGAACCAAAAATCGTAATACCATGCTTGTCGTTAAAAACTTTTTTAAGTTGAGCAAAAGTTTTTGTTCCATCTAATCCATTGATAGCACCTGGTGTTGTTAACTTTCCTGCACCAACAATAGTATTAGCTAAAGGTTCAACTGAAGAAGTTTTACCAAACTGACCAGTCATCATCTCAAGGTTACCCTTAGTAAGAGCCTGCGTACCCTTTGGTACATTGTATAAAGATTTTGCCCAGTAAATTTGAACTTTACTTCCAGGAATCTTTTTTTCAACCTGTTGCGCAAAAAACATTTCTGCTATGGCAGCAGGATGTGGTGGACCAGAATGGTCTGAAGCCCATCGCATTTTGATAGGCTCTACAGCTTGAGCAGAACCTAGTGAAAAAACAGCAGCTGCAGTAGCTGCAATTGCTGTTATAAATTTCTTTTCTAATCTCATGAATATCCTCCGAGTATATAGATAATATTTACTAATAAATAAGACACTAAACATATAATGAACTCTAATCAAAGTTTTTTTAGTTGATATGTTATCTAAATTTAAATATTTAGATAATTCCCTTATTTTTCAAGTGGTTAATTTCTTTTGTAGACAAGCCAATTTTGTTATATATTTCATCATTGTGTTCGCCCAACTTTGGAGCAGTAGAATCAACAAAGTTACTTGCTTCAAAATTAATAGGTGTCTTTAATAAATTAATAACTTTGTTATCTTTTGTTTTTAATTGATGAATATTTTTTCTCTCTTTTACAAATTGATTATCCAACGCCTCTCTCACGTTTAAAATTGGAGCTGCTGGCACATGACCGGCAAAAATCTCTAGCCATTTTTTTGTAGTTTTGTTCATCAATTCTTGATCCAAAATTTTAGTAATTAAATCGCGATGTTTTTGTCTTAACTTAAAATTTTTAAATCTTTTATCTTCTGCTAAATCTTCTCGTCCGATATATTGACATAATGTTGGCCAAAAATTCTCTTTATTACACATCAAATAAATCCAGCCATCTAATGTTTTGTACAATTGACATGGAACCAATACTGGGTGAGCAGATCTATCAAGTCTTTCACTTTCATAATTTGAGTTTAATGACCAAGCAGAAAGATAATTTAAATTAAATAATGCAGTATCGAATAAACTCACGTCAATGTTACGTCCTTTGCCTTTGTCTCGCGCTGATAAGACTGCACTAACAAGACTAAAAGCCATAGTAAGTCCTGACATATAATCAACAATTGAGAGACCAAACCTTGATGGAGGTCCTTCGGGCTCACCTGTCAGAGAGAAATAACCAGCCTCAGCCTGCATTAAATAATCAAAACCGGGCCAATTTTTTCTGCTTCCTTCCCTTCCGTATGCAGAGCAATGAGCACATACAATTTTTTTATTAAATTTTTTCAAATTTTCGTAAGTTATTCCAAGTTTTTCAGGAACATCACCTCGCAAATTATTACATACTGCATCTGAATAACTTACTAATTTTTCAAGAACCTTTTTTCCTTCATCTGATAGAATATCGAGTGTTATACTCTTTTTATTTCTATTTAATGCTTGAAAAAAAATACTTGAGTCAGTTTCGTTTTTATCATCTAAAAAATAAGGACCAACATCTCTCAGATAATCTCCACTTGTACCAGCTGGTTCAACCTTTATAACCTCACCACCTAAATCTGATAAATATTGGGTTCCAAATGGACCTGCTCCATATTGTTCAAATGCTAAAACTTTTAATCCTTGTAGTGGTAAACTCATAACATCTATTTTTTTGTTTTTTCAATAATAGTATCAACAACACTATGGCCTCTCTTTGCAACCAAAAAGGATCTTACCATATCCATAATGACAATATTATCTTGATTTTTGCCTATGTGTTTCACCCTGACTATTCCTTGAGTAGGTCTTGACTTTGACTCTCTTTTATCTAGAACTTCAGTTTCTGAATATAGAGTGTCACCGACGAAAACTGGTGCAGGTAACTTAATTTCTTCCCATCCTAAATTTGCTATCGCTTTTTGACTTGTTCCACTTACACACATTCCAGTAACTAATGCTAAAGTAAAAGCTGAATTTACTAAATATTTTCCAAACTCTGTTTGAGAAGCGTAATTAGCATCAAAGTGAACTGGATGTGTATTCATAGTTAAATTGGTGAACCAAATATTATCTGCTTCAGTAACAGTTCTACCAGGCCAATGTTCATAAATATCTCCAATTTCAAAATCTTCAAAATATCTTCCTGGATCTTCTCTATATCTTTTTGGCCCTACTTTTCTAATACCATAACCTTGTGTCATTCACACCTCTCTATTAATAATCATTTTTGCACGCTCTAAAACAGGAGCATCTACCATTTTTCCTTCAAAATTAAAAGCTCCTGTCCCTGAGGTTTTAGATGCTTCAACAACACCTTTAGCCCAAATCAACTCTTCATTAGTTGGTTTATAAGCGTCATGAATAGGTTTGATTTGATCTGGATGTATAGCAAATTTTCCCTTAAATCCCATAGACTTGATGAGTTTGGTTTCCTCATAACAACCTTCGTGATCCCTAAAATCGAGCCAAACTCCATCTAAAGCAATGGTTTTATATAATGAAGCAGCATTTACAATTTTCCCCCTTGAATAGGATAGGCTGGCAACATCCATATCACCCCCCGTCATTGCTGTATAATCTGCAGAACCAAAACCAATACCCACTAAATCTATGTCTTCAGCATCCCATCTATCAATGTTGGCAATACCCTTAGGTGTTTCAATCTGAGGTAAAACTTTTGCACTTTCACCTAAATCAGATAAGAACTGCCCACATTCATCAGAAGATTCTATTTTTGGAATTGCTATTGCAAAAGGAAGAACAGAAATTGATTTAAGCATTTTTAGATCTTCATGATATTCTTTAGTATCTAATCCATTTATCCTCAACAAAAACTTTTCTTGTTGATTGTCATAATTTGAGTTTGCAAAATTTATAAAATTTTCTCGTCCAATATCTTTTTTGTCCCTTGCAAGACCATCTTCTAAATCAAAAATAACTTTATCAGCCCCAGAACCTATGGCTTTCGAAATTCTTTCTGGCTTATCCAAAGGTAAGAATAAAATACTTCTCATAAAATTCCTTTATTTAATTAATAAATTTAAAATATCCTTAGCGTAAAATTGATTAGGTTTATCTAAAATTAAAGAAAGTTCTTTTGAAATACTCTCAGATAAAAGAGATGAAGATTTTGCTTTTATTTTTTTTTGTATAATTTTGTCTTCGATTTTATCTGATAAATTGTGACTATTTTCAAAAGTACTTCTGTCATCTTTTATTTTGATTAAAGCTTCTGTGTTAGACAAATTTTCATTGGGTATAACTTCAACTTTATTTCTTGTTTTTATGAGGTTTTCGTCAAAACAAATTTCATCATTATAACTATCTAATCTTGCTGTATCCACTCCATGCAAAGACATGGCTGCAGTAAACCTGTAGGAAAATTTAGATTCTAGTCCTGTTTTTGGGCTTTCTATATTACATACTTTTAACCATGAAGGTTGAGTTTCAATAGATATTTTTTCAATCGATTCTGGATTAAAATTGTTCTTAATTTTTAATTCATCTAATGCCTCAAGAAACGCATGCAGACCATGACAACAAGCATGAAATTTGTATTTTATTTCTGGAAACAAATAATTACTTCCTAAACCTTCCAGAGCTGCATCTGGATATTTTTCATTCCAACCATGCGTGTTTAGAAATCCCTGAGAACACTCAATTCCGTCTACGCAACTAACAAAACCTAATTTAGCTAATTTAGCTGCTTCAATTCCATTTGAAGCCGCAATACCTGCATGAAACGGTTTGCCCATAGTTCCAAACTGGGATTTAAGACCAGACGCTCTAGTTGAAACTATTCCAAATGCATACTCTATTTGATCTATATCAAGTTTCAATAGTTTTGAGGCAACAACTGTAGCTCCAAAAGCTCCACTTGTAGCTGTCTGATGAAAACCTTTGTTATAGTGGGAATAGCCAAGAATATGTCCTAACCTAGTAGAAACTTCTACTCCACACATATAAGCTAATATAATTTCATCAATTGATGAGTTAAGTTCTTCTCCAATGGCCAAAGCCGTTGGGAAAGCACTTGCTGTAGGATGCCCAGTAAATAAAAAATGAGTGTCATCATAATCCAAAGCATGACCAATAGTACCGTTTACTAAAGCAGCTGATTTTGAGTTTACTGACACCCCATTGCTAATTATTCTTGAATTTCCATGTGACTTATCATCTTCTATCAATTTAGTTACTATATTAGAAACTGGCTCTTTTCTCCCAGCATATGCAACACCAGCCCAATCTAACATTGACATTTTTGAAAAAAATTTCATTTCGTCATTAAAATCATTTGGTTTTGCATTATATACAAATTCACTAAATATTTTTGTTAATGAAACCATTTAGAAACTCCTATAATTAAAATTTTGCTTCAGCTTTCATTGTAACCCCAGCACTTTCAGTTGCACCCCAGCAACTCACCGACCCATCGTCATTTTGTTTTGCACCAACTATATATTCAGAATTAGCAAACACAGGCGCCATGACTTTATGCGAAAAAGATTTAACAGTTTTACCTGTCAATTTTTCTGCAGCTCTTAAGAGGTAGGTTGCTTGTAAAGGTCCGTGTACTATTAAGTCCTTATAATTTTCTTCATTGACAGAGTAAGGTTGGTCATAGTGAATTCTGTGTCCTACAAAACCTATTGCTGAGTATCGAAATAATATCGTGGGATGCATAAAGATTTTCTCTTTAAAGTCAGCATCTTCAGGTATTGAATTTGAAAACCCTGACCCTCCACCAGCTTTAGTTACATCTCTATAAACAATATTATGTTTCTCATGAAGTTTAACATTATCTTCTACTAAATAATCGTATTCTGCAGTTACAAAACATAGTAAACCTGTTCTGCCTTCTTTTAATTTGATATCTCCAACGGTAGATTTTTTTATTACCTTATCGCCAACTTTAATTGGATTAAAAACTTCTATTTCACTTCCTGCCCACATTCGTCTTGGTAATGGAACAGGGGGTAAAAATTCTCCTCTTGCAGGATGAGAATCAACACCTAATTCGTCATTTTTAACTAAATTCCATCCTAACATCCAATGCAAACCTGAGGTAACTGGCTCACCTAATTGGGGTTCACCTGGATCCATGTTTAATGTAGCACGATATCTCTGTTCAACAATTGGGGTTACATAGTCTGTAACAAGATCTTCTTTACCTAACCATTTATTTAGATGATTTATATCGATTTTTTCTGCCTTTTCTGACATACGCTATTCCCCATTAAAAATTTTATATAATTCTAGTTTATAAAAATAAATATTAACGAAAACTATAACCATTTCTAGTGTTAAATTTAACATATGTTATTGCATTTTAAATTTCTAAACAAAAAAAAATATAATTTCTTTTGCTATTTTTGACAAAAATGTAAACTAACTTAAATCAAACTTGGAAATCAAAATGAACGATGTCGTTTTATATGAAATTGATAAGAGAGGAGTTGCTGAAGTCAAACTTAACAGACCTGAAAAGAATAATGCATATAATTCTGAAATGATAAATCAACTAATAGATGTTTTTAAAAAACTAAATTTAAATGAGTCTGTGAGAATTGTTGTTATTAGTGGAAATGGGAAACATTTTCAAGCTGGTGCTGATCTTGAATGGCTTAAATTAATTGGAAAATTGAGTCATGAAAAAAATTATGAAATTTCTAAAAATACTGCGGAAGCTATAAGAGGATTAACCCTCTTTCCTAAACCAACAATCTCGATAATACATGGTGGCTGTTTTGGAGGAGGAACAGGTATTGCAGCGGCGTCAGATATAGTTTTGGCTTCTAAAAACTCGCTTTTTTCTATTTCTGAAGCTAGATGGGGGGTAATGGCTGGCATTATTATACCTCATTTAAATAATTCAATAGGTATACGAAATGTTAGAAGATACGCGCTTACTTGTGAAAGATTTGATGCTAATGAAGCTAAAAGAATTGGATTAGTGCATGAAGTTTGTGATGATAATGAAATTGATGACAAAAAAAACTTTATTATTGAACAATTATTACTATCTGAACCAAATGCAATAAAATTATCAAAAAGAAGAAGCTTGATAGAGGCAGGGTTAGTTTTAAGTGAAGAAAAGTTTCATGAATTAGTAGAAGAACATTCTAAAAAAAGAATGAGTGATGAAGCTTATGAAGGGTTAATGAGTTTTACAGAAAAAAGAAACCCAAAATGGTATAAATCTTAAGAGTTTTTATGCCAGCTTTAGTTACAAATTCTAAAATATGGGGAGAAATGTTCGGCACTAGAGAAATGCATGATATTTTCTCTGACGAAATAACAGTCCAATTATATTTAGATGTAGAGGCTGCTCTCGCTAGAGCTCAATCTAAATTAGGTATAATCCCAAAAGAAGCTGGGGAGAAAATTACACATGCAGCTAATGTAAAAATAATTGATTGGGAAATATTAAAAAAAAGAACTGAGGTAGTAGGTTATCCCATTCTTCCTGTTGTTGAACAATTAAGTAAAAACGTTGCAGATGATTACGGTCAATTTTGTCATTGGGGTGCAACAACACAAGATATAATGGATACTGCTGATGTTTTACAAATGAAAAAAGGTTTGGAGTTACTATTTGCCGATTTAAATGCCATATGTCTATCCCTTTCTAAAATTATTAAAGAACATATTAATACACCAATGGCAGGACGAACTCATCTTCAACATGCTTTACCAATTCCATTTGGTTACAAAGCAGCAACATGGTTATCTGGTATTGATAGACATATTGAAAGATTAAAAGAAATACAAAACAGATTATATAACATTTCCTTTTTTGGGGCTGCTGGTACGCTAGCTTCTCTAGGTGAAAAAGATGGGTTAAATACTCAAGTTGAATTAGCAAAAGAGTTAAGTTTAAACGTTCCCGATGTAAGTTGGCATTCAATTAGAGATAATTTTACTGAAACGACTGGATGGTTAGCTTTGGTAGGATCTTCTCTAGGTAAAATAGCATATGATATTATGTTGATGATGCAAACTGAAACTCAAGAAGTGTCAGAACCATTTCTACATGGAAGAGGTTCTTCTTCAACCATGCCTCAAAAACGAAACCCTATCTCGTCAGAAGTAATTTTAGCTTGTTCAAAAATATTAAGGGAATATCACTCCTCAATGTTGGACGCAATGGTTCTTGACCATGAAAGAGCAACAGGTCAATGGCAAGTAGAATGGTCTTCAATTCCTAACGCATTTATTATTGCTTCTGCATCTATAAGCTCAGCAAAATTTCTTTTGGAAGGTTTAGAAGTTTCTCCTGAAAATATGATTAAAAATATGGATAAAACGAAAGGTCTTATTGTTGCTGAGTCTGTTATGATGTCATTAGCATCTCACCTCGGAAGACAAGTGGCTCATGATCTAGTATATGATTGTTGTAGAAAATCTCTAAAAGAAAATGTTCCATTTTTAGACTCTCTTTTATCAGTTAAAGAAATTTCAAGTATATTTGATAAACAAGAATTAAAAAAAATAATCAGCCCAACAAATTATCTGGGTGCATCTCCTGCTATGGCTCAAAAATTTTTGGATAATAGAAAATAATACTAATTGACTTATGAACATATGAAAATCTTGATGTCAAAAACTGAATTAGAGCTTTTTATGGGAAAAGAGTTCCCTCAAGTAAGCCAAAATTTCAAAATTTTAAGTTTAGATTTAGGTCAGATTTCTCTAAAAATGGATATATCGTATGAACATCTTAGGCCAGGTAACACTATATCAGGCCCCACAATGTTTATGCTTGCAGATATAAGTTTTTATCTAGTAACTCTTAGCTTGATTGGTCCTAAAAGTTTAACTGTAACTACAAATTGTTCTATTAATTTTTTAAGAAAACCTGATAACAAGTATCTCACTAGCAAAGCTAGAGTTTTGAAGATTGGAAAAACATTAAGCGTTGGAGATGTTTTAATTTTTTCAAATGACAAAATTAATCCAGTAGCTCATGCTAATCTAACTTATTCCATTCCTAAAAATTAAACTATTTTTAGATTCTTTCCCTATGCCAATTTAAATGGTCTGCCATAAAAGTAGATATAAAATAATATGAATGATCATATTTTGGCTGCATTCTTAATGATAATTTAATTGATGTATTTGCACAAGCCTCAGATAGTAACCAGGGTCTTAAACCTTCATCTAAAAAGCTATCCTCTTCTCCTTGATCAATCAAAATTTCAGGAAAAATATTCCCCTTTTT
>CEVR01360102.1_pt1 | contig 14444 bp, 10 predicted proteins | sample 356541 | NCBI WGS metagenome assembly CEVR01 (sample SAMEA2623734, study PRJEB7988) | marine metagenome | isolation source: saline water (ENVO:00002010), including
CTTCTGGTTGCAAACCAGACGCTCTTCCAACTGAGCTAAGCGCCCTCTTAGCCGTCCGTACAAACACTTCCTTTTGAGTGTTTCATTACGATTACTCAGATACAATCGATGGTAGCATCTCGATCTGGTCCAACACCAACACTCGAACAAGGAATGCCAAGAAGCGATTCAAGTTGACGTACATAATCTTGCGCAGGCTGTGGAAGTGTTGAGATTCCAAGCCCGTTCTCATTGGCATGCTTGGCTACAACTAGCCATTCCTCAAGTGATTTCGATCCAAATCCTGGAACGGTGACATAGATTGGTTTACATCTAGCTAGAGCTGATGCGCTGCTAGGCATTTCTGTAATTTCAGCACCGTCCAATTCGTAAGCGACGCAAATCTTGAGTTCATCCAATCCACCTAAAACATCGAGTTTTGTTAGTGCAAGAGAAGTGAAGCCATTGATTCGATGTGCATGACGCATGACGACTGCATCAAACCAACCGCAACGTCGCTTTCGGCCTGTTGTCGTACCAAATTCATGACCTACTGTACCGAGATGTTCTCCTACATCATCTTCCAATTCAGTAGGCATTGCACCGTTTCCTACACGAGTGATGTAGGCTTTGGTGATTCCGATCACGTCGTCAACATGACCTGGATGAATGCCTGCTCCATGCGATGCATTCCCTCTTGATGTGACGGAAGAAGTAACGAATGGGAATGTACCTTGATCGATATCCAAAAGACAACCTTGAGCACCTTCGAGAATCACGTGCTCATCAAGTTTGAGTGCATTATCGAGCATCAATCCAGTGTTAGCGATGCTTGTTGCATAGGTTGAATGAATCCATTCCACTTCGCTGGCAAGAGTTGATGCATCGATGCGGACATCGGAACCTGCTGCTTCAAGCGACTTGTTCATGCGATGCGCGGTTGTTTCCGCCCATGAACCATCTTGAACAACTTCAGCAATGTCACCAAATCGTAGACCGATTCGATTGATCTTATCCGAATAGGTTGGGCCAATTCCTCGTCCAGTGGTTCCGATTGTTTTGTCGAGACTGTCCATGGCTCGATGATATGGAAGAATGACGTGGGCGCGCTCTGACACGAAGAGTCGGTTGCCTCTAGGATCGTCTCCGCCTGTTTTGATCCAATTTTCGACCTCGGTGTTGAGGACCCATGGGTCGATGACCATGCCATCTCCGAGAACAAGCGAGCATTCTTGGCGAGTAATACCTGATGGTAGGAGATGGAATTTCAAGACCCTATCTCCTATGACAACTGTGTGGCCTGCATTGTTTCCACCTTGGAATCGAGCAACCCATGTTGCCTGTTCCGCTAGTCGATCGACAAGCTTACCTTTCCCTTCATCGCCCCATTGCGCTCCTAAAATGACGGTTGCTGGCATATTGTTCAATCTCAACCAAAGAACGAATGTCCTTGAACTATGCCCTATTACTCCATCAGTTTAGATGGGACTATTTGGGTAAATTAAACGCACCTTCTTATAGTGTCGCTCAATCTTCTTGACATAGTGAGAAATATCCAGTATTTTCTTTCCAATCGCAGCCTTGCGCTGGCAAGAATTTGATGCAAATGAAGCAAACATTTATATAGTCTGGAGAACAATTACTATACCCGGAGTTGAGAAGATGAGCGCTAGTTTTGATAATGAAAGCGGACGAAGCCAAAATGAGACGAATGGAACGAGCGAGCGTCGAGTTCTAGAAGGCCACACAAGACCTTGTGAGGAGTGTGCTGCAGTCGACTGGAGTCTCGATACAACCCGTGGGGAGGTAACCTGCAACAGTTGCGGCCTCGTCGTTGAAGAGAATGTACCTGACCCAGGGGCCGAATGGACTCAAAGAGATCGTGGAGAAGACCGTTCACGCGTTGGAGCTCCAATGACCTACACACTTGCTGACCGTGGACTTAACACAACCATCGATGTTCGTGATTTGAATACTGGGGCTGCCAGTCGTCATGGTATTTCGAGTCAAAGTCGTCGTGAATGGCGTCGACGAAGAATCATCGATGAACGTTCAAAGACTCGTCAATCTCGCGCAAGAAACCTCGTCAGAGCCAACCAGTTTATTCGGGACCGTTCGCAACTCCCAGTTGCATTGCAGGAAGAGGTTGCTCGACTGTACCGCCGTCTTTCAGACAAGGGCTATGTAACTGGCCGTTCGATTGCTGGCGTTGCTGCAGCATGCACCTACCTCGTAGCACGAGAAGAAAACGTTCCGCGTCAAATCCCCGATATTGCAGAGCAATTCTCCATCCAAGAGAAGGAACTATCTCGTTTGATTCGTCAAGTATCACGAATGCTCAACATGCATTCCATCAGTTCGCCTGACCAATACATTGACCCATTTATGTCCAAACTTGAACTTGCACCTTCAATGCGAAGTCAGATTCAACACCTTTGGACGGTTATCAAGCCTCATGAAGACATTTGGCAGGGCAAGAAACCGATGGGTGTTGCTGCTGCATTGATTTACAAAGCTTGCAATGAATCGGGTTCGCCACGAACACAATCTGAAATTTGTTCTATTGCGAATGTCTCCGAAGTAACCCTCCGTGGCCTCTTGCGATTGATAGAAGGACTTCTTGCCAAACTTGGTGAAGGATCACAACAGTAGGACCCTAAGTTTCTTGAAGCATCATTCTTTGGAATGGATATGGGATTCAAGGCCAAAGCCCGTAAGAACAAATCCAAAGCCGCTGAAGATGGGGCTGAAAAAAAGAAATCAGGTTCTGGAGAACTTCCTTGTGCAGTGAAATCGTGCGAACGGTTCGCTGACAAAAAACTTGGTGGTCGCTCCCTCTCATTCGATGATTCAACAGAGATGTGGGGATCTGGAAACTTTGTTTCCACCAAAGGTCGAGTTCGAGTGTGTAAATCCTGCTACCGGGCATGGAAGAAGGAAAACAAGAACGACGACATGTACTGATTTCACTTTCACTTTTACTTTCGCCTCAAGATAAATCAGGTATACCGACTGCACTCAGCAACAAGGTATGCGTAACAACAGAACTACCGTGCGAAGTCTCGTAACGGAACAAGGAACCTACCTTGCCATGAGTGATGGATTGATCGTCTGGGAGACCCCTTCTGCACGAAGAACCCTACATTTGAGAACCGCCGCGACCGCACTTCTAGGTGTAAAAGAAAATGATGTTACCGTTTCCAGACTCTATGTTGGAGACAAACTTGGGCAGTTACATATCATTGAATTCCCTGATTTCATATCATCCAATACCGTGTCGGTAAGTGATGCTCCTTTGCGGGCAATGTGTATGACGGAACAAGGAATGCTTCTCATAGCCGATGCGAAGGGTCGTATTCTAAGTGTAAACGAGAAAGGAAAAACGACCCTCATGTTCGAAACAAATCGATCGATTTCATCCATCCGCGTGGAAAGAAAAACCATCCGGATTCAATCCGGTTGGGAACAATGTGTGTATGATTGGGATGGTAGTCTCTCGAACTCAAATGATGCATCCAGTTCATTTGGAGACAATCTCATGTTGCGTCGAATGCGTGAGCGAAAAGCATTGGAAGCACAACGGCGTAAGGCCGAAGCTCAGTTACGGCTGTTACCATCGGCTTGATTCGTTTCTTGCTCTTGACGTGGCCAAGCAGGTACAGGTTCGTGCCAAAGTGAAGTATGAGTCGGTTTTAGCCAAGATTGAGGAATAACTCCTTGCTTCTCGATAATATCCTCAAGCATCTTTATGTGACGTTGGATGGTTTCAGAGATATGATCATGACCTTGAAGACTTGGCCCATGCATCGGTATCAACTTTTCAGTGCCTAATGCAAGTAGTTTCTCGAGACTTTCTTTACCAAGAATCAGATTTCCCGTAGGCACATCCCATCTCATCAGACGATCTGCTCTGGGAAGCAAAGCGCCGGCGATAACCGTCTTGGCCGAAGGAATGTGGACCAATAGATTACAACTGCTTGGTCCGGGGGCTTCAATAATTTCAATTTCTTCATCATCGAGAAGGACTTGTTGACCCAAATCTAATTCTTGTGCGTTAACAACCGGCATATCCGAATCGAATCTATTAGCCCAAGTTGTAAAGAAATCACCAGTTGCAAGAGATGATACTGCTGAGGAATGTACTGAAATTGGAGTCTCGCCAAAATGCTGCGAGATTGACAAACAACCTCCACTGAATGGATAACGTCGAGAGGTTAGGAAAATCTCTCGAAGTACCACATCATCTCCCAATTGACCAACGATACGTTCCTGTTGAAGCAATTGGTACCAAGCAGTACCTGAATCGATGAGGACTGCCTCAGTGACCCCCATCAATAAGACTGCGTTCGCATCGTGATGAATCCCTGGAAGGCGTACGATGCGCATAGGATACGCTATTGCCTCAAGTGTTTGAACCATGGCATCGAGATTTCTCAAATCTGGTGGTTGCGATTAAATAGAGGAAGTCGGTCGCAAGGCCATGGCACGATTCCCTGAGGCTGAGGCTCGTATGCTTCATCGCAAAATCTGCATGAAGTGTAATGCTCGAAATGCTGCGCGTGCCGTACGCTGCCGAAAGTGTGGCTACAAAGGTCTTCGCTGGAAGAACATCGAGCGAAAGGGTATCTGATTTTCAAGGTAAAATCAAGGGCAGTATTGCTGCCATTGGATCTCCAATCAACCACAATGGAGCGATTGCTGGGAATAAGAATAACAGAAGTGGTAGTTTCAAACTGACCCAGATTCGTTCTGCTCCAAATGCTTCCAATCGTTCGATATGTTCGTTCAACTCTTCGTCACTAGGTGTTCTCCTAGGTGCGCGTTTCCTGTGATTAAGAATCGTTTCACCATTTGGCATTTCCATAGTATCGGTAAGAATCCATACATGGCGTCCATGAACTGAATTCAATGGAATAGACAAAGCCATCCAAGACATTGTCAAGTCGGAGAAGCTTTTCACGGAACCTGAAATTGTGTTCCGTACAAGAAGAACGAATGGAATGAGAATGAACAAGAATCCACCCCAAATCAGCAAACTCAATGATGGTGGTAAGTGTAGTATTATTTCATCCATCGAAGTTGTAAAGTGAACTGGTACTGCATCCCAAGAAGGGAAAAGAAGTGTAACCCACATCAGAGCTTTTGCATCTGCACCACCGTGAATGAATCGGAATCTCCACGCTAAATCGATGACAAACAGTGTGAACAAGGCACCAATATACGACCACCATAACGTTGCCTCTGAGGATGCATCTCCTACCAATACGTCGAGAGGTGATGTCGATGAGAAACGAACCGCTGCTGCGATGATACCAATTGCTGACAACAGATACCAAACAAGCACGAATTGATCTACTCGATCGCCTCTTCGTGCATCGCGAACCGTTGGTCGCCCAATGACCGAACCACTAGCATAAGCGAGAAGTGCTGAAACAGTTAGCCACACCGACCAATGAGGTTGTTGAATAAGAAGATCCAATGACCAAATGAAAACAATTGGTTTTGACCACACAATCCAGTGCTCATTGGAAACTCTTCGCTCTTTGTGGTCAAACCATGCAGCCCATCCCATGCATAACATGAGAACACCCATTCGAGTCCACCCCAGAATGTGGTCTGAATCGACATCCATAGTAGAGTCCATGTCGCCAATGACCTTAAAGACGGCCCACGCCAAGGCATCATTACTGGGCATTATGAGGTGTTGTAATGATGGACGTCGAAACAAGGCTACAACAAGTCGCTACTGTCATCAATCAAATCGATGACCCAAAAGTACCACGAAACATCCGTAAGCAGGCAAAGGAAACCTGTGACAATTGGTTGTTGAACAAGGATAAGAAACTCGACATACGTATCGCTATGTCGCAATCAAAACTTGAGGAACTTTACGAAGATCCAAACATCCCTCCAGAATTTGGAACGCTTATTCTTATGATCAATACTGAACTCGAAAAGATTCTTACAGATATTCTGTGATTACTCTTCTTCTTCGAGACGCTCATACATCGACTTTAGTACAGTCCTGTTGGATTTCTTCAAGCGACCGGATTCTACGTCGATATTGTTCAGTTGTAAGAAATACGCATCATTGTCATACAATGATGCAGCATCTTTGATGTACGTGAATTGTTCAGAAGTGATTCTATTTCGCTTTAGTGAACGTTCAATTGCATGCTTAGCTGCTACTTTCGTCATTTGCAGATCGCTCAAACCAAGAATTCTCTGCAGTTCATCCAATGATCGACTTTCATGACTGGAAATTCGTCCATCTTTCATAGCCTCTCTCCATGCTTCATCGATCGAAGGTGCACGTTCTGCGAGCAAGATTGCAATTGGACGGGTTGGTTCGATATTCTCAAGAACAATCTTGAAAATAACCGTGAATGGAACTACGAGTACCATTCCAAGTATACCCCATACCCAATAAGAATAAGCCGTTGTTAGAAGAAGCAATACGGGGGAAATATCCAATGCACGACCCGCCCATTTAGTCTCAATGATGCTTCCCCACAATTGTTGGTTTGAGACGAGAAGTATCAACATTACAAGCCAAGCAACCGGAGAGAGTGTAACAAATCCTAGAATCAATGGAGGTATGGTTGCAATCAATGAACCGATGTATGGAACATAATTGAGAATAAATGTCAACAAAGCCCAAGTGAACCAGAGATCAATTCCAAATATGAACAAAACGATAGCAGTGATACCAGCTGTACCTAAACCAACACCTGTTTTGACGATAACATATTTGTTGATACTCTCTTGAATTTGAATTTGCATATCCTGAACTCGACCGGATACACCACCTGGCCATGCACGTTCGATACGTCCTGGCAAGAAGTTCGCTTCAAAAATAATGAAAATCAGGAAAAAGGTCACGGTAAGACCCATACCCAGTAAACTACCAACACTGGAAACAACTCCACCAGCAAGATCTGCAATCCCTGAATCATCGGATATTAGACCCATTTCAGCAAGGTCTTCAGTGAAGGTTCCATTGCTCGAATTCAACGATTCTGTAATCGATGAACCAATCATTGGAGTTCCTTTTAATTGATTCCAACGCTTGTCCAATTTCTGATTGTACTCCTTTATTCGATCTTCATTGTCTGCAAGGTCACTGACTTGATCAAACGCAAGATATCCTGCTGCAACGATAACCAAGAAGGCTGAGAGCAGCATCGTAAGATAAGACAAACCAATAGGAAAGCCATTCTTAGAGAGATAGTCTGCACCTGGTTTGAGAACAAAGTAGATGCCCAGTGCAATGAAAAACGGTTGGAATATACCTTTCAGTTCAATCATCCAGATCGTTAGAAGTGTGAGAAGGATTGCTGCAAAGGCAAGTGCACCCAGACGCTTGTGGAAGGTATCGTTATCAAACACAGATTCTTGCCCGTCCATGTGACATACTCTTCTACTTCACGTTTGAATTTATTGTGATGGTTGTTCCGTAGTTTTGAATTTGACTTTGAACGAAAGTAAGAATGCAAGCATCATCAAAACTCCACAAATATGAAACGCGGTATGATAGTCAAAGAATCCACTTCTCTCGACTGTAATCGTCCAAACATATCCACCTGTTAATGGACCTAGAATTCGAGCAAACGATGAGAGAGATTCTTGCGAACCCATAACCGCTCCCAATTCATAATCATCTTGTCGTGCCAATGAGGTAAGGATTGTACTTGACGACGGTTGGAACAATCCGTTTCCGATTGCAATGCATCCAGTGATAATGGCCATCCAAGCCCAAACAAAATCCAAACTCGAATATGGAATCAAAACAAGGCCAATTCCTGATAGAATTGTTCCGAATCGTAGAATGAACATGGAGCCATATTTTCGAGTTAAAGGCCCTATAAGACCCCCTTGGGTAACAATTCCAAGTATTCCAATGAGAGCAAAGATTCGCCCATTGTCAGCCTCACTAAATCCTAGACCACCTTGTGTAGGATCCATTTGTGTGAAAAGGATGAAGACCGCATGCATCACAGTAAATCCAAACATGTACAGGAATGTAACCCACATCAGAGAACCGATGTTCTTTGTTGCAAGCATACGCTTGACATTGGAAGCAGTATGCTTCATGATCGTACTCCACTTCTGTGTTGTTGTACGCTTTGAACGAGATTCTGTTTCAAGCGATTCGGGAAGATATCTGAACGCTAGAATTAATGAGAATATGGAGAGAACGCTTGCAAGAATACAAGGAAGAAGATAGGGGTGGGTTTCAAAAATTGTACCTACGAAGAGATCCCAGCGTTCTGCAGGAGAAGATAACTCACCACCAAGGAAAGGACCGATGGTGAATCCAAGACCAAATGCTGCACCGATAAGTCCCATTCGGCTTGCGAGTTGTTTAGGAGTGCTTACATCACCAATATACGCTCGAGCAACTGCAATGTTTCCATTGAAAACACCTGCCATGAATCTAGCTGCAAGAGCCATCAACAAAGTACTTGCAAGACCAAACATAGTGAAAAAGATCGTATTTCCAACAAGTCCAATCATTAGGACAGGGCGCCTACCGATACGATCACTAAGGCCACCCCATATTGGAGAAAACAAGAACTGTGCTGCAGAATAGGAAGTCATCAACAAACCGACCCATAGGCCAATAGCAGTGATATTTTGATCAATAGCCAAATCTTCGACAAGATAGGTTAGAAACGGAATAACGATTCCAAATCCAATCATATCGATCATGGTAACAAGAAAGAGGACGACTAAGGCGCCTTTTCCAGCATCCAACCCAGAGGATGGATTTGCCTCTTCATCCATAAACCGCTGGAGAGCATCCACTCTTTGAAGTCATGCTTCAAATCAAGGCTCAAATGGTCGTTGTTGGGCCTGATAGATCTGGTGTCAAACGATCGATAATGGAACCGAGACGTTCGACGAGACTTTGCTTCTGGTCATGTGTAATCAGTGCATGTTCCATAACTTCATCCAGTGTATCAACAGCAATAACTTCGACATGACCCTCAAACTGCTCGTCAAGCAAAACATCTTGCATGTTCGAGCGAGGAATCACCACGGTCTTGACGCCTACTCGAGCTGCAGCCTCAATCTTTGCAGTAACCCCTCCAATAGGGAGAACTTCACCACGAACCGATAGCGACCCTGTCATAGCAAGGTTTTGCTTGATTGGGATGTTCTCAAGCGCAGAGATGATTGCAGTTGCGATAGTAATAGATGCTGAATCACCATCGACACCATGTGTATCAACGAATTGAATATGAATATCATAATCAGATACATCTTTTCCTGTGAGTTTCTTGATGACTGCACTTACATTGGTGACGCTCTCTTTCGCAAGATCACTCAATCCACCAGTAGCATGGATTTTTCCACCACCACCTTGAGAAGGAGTAACAAGCGCCTCAACGGGTAGCATAATTCCTGAAAAGTCGGACAACCCTGAATTCGCACCAAGAACTGCAAGACCATTAACGCGCCCAACACGGTTTCCTGAATTAACAACAAGAGCATAGTCCAGACGACGCTCAATCATTCGATCAGCAACTTGCTGCTCCAATGGTTTTGCAATGGAACGTGCTGCTAGGACGTGAGCATCGGTCACGTATGGAGCACCATCTTCTGCGGCTAAATCACCAGCGATTCTCACCAAACCACCCAATTCGCGAAGACGTAGTGAAAGTTTTCCACGACGTCCTGCTCGACGTTGTGCTTCACGGAGAATCAGGGCAACACCAGACTTGTCAAAGTGAGGGATTTCACGTGTACTTCCCATATCTCGGATAACTTCTTGTGCAATAAATCGAATGAGACGCTTTCGGTTACGGTTGTTATCTGGCATCTCTGAATTTACGTAAACTTCGTAACCATATCCGCGAATACGGCTTCGAAGTGCTGGATGCATTCCTTGAATCGCATCGAGATTACCTGCTGCAATGAGGATAAAATCACAAGGAACTGGTTCGGATTTTGTCAATGCGCCTGAAGATCGCTCCGAACGACCAGAAATTGGGAAGGCACGCTCTTGCATAGCGGTTAGGAGTGCTTGTTGTTCCTCAAGACGTAGAAGATTTATCTCATCGATGTAAAGAACACCTTTGTTGGCACGATGAATTGCTCCTGGCTCGACTCGATCGTGAGCAGGTGTTTCCATTCCTCCGGATTGGAATGGGTCGTGACGTACATCACCCAAAAGAGATCCAGAAAGGGTCGCTGTTGCATCAACAAATGGTGGACGATCATCAATCTCATGCTTGACCAATACCTTTGGAATTCTACCTTCATCTCCAGAACCTAGTCGACTTCGAATAAACATGTATCCAAACATAAGAAGGAACATACCGAATAACAGAGTGAGAATATCACCACTAGGAATCGCAACGATAACTAGCAAGAAAGCAACAGCACCAAATCCAATCAATAGCATGCGTTGTGCTTTTTCCTTTTGTTCACGTATAGCTTCCTTCTGAATGCGTACAATACGCTCCGCACGTCCTGCAGGAACAGAACGTACGCGTGGCTCATTCTCATCGTCTTCATTAGGATAGACAAGAACATCTTCAAGAGCATCCTGAGGCAACAAATCGGTCATCGACCGTGCAAGCATCGACTTTCCAGTTCCTGGATCGCCGATCATAAGCATGTGACGACGCTGTTCAGCAGCTTTTCGAATAACAACCGAACCCGCTTCTTGCCCGATAACTTGGTCTACAAGCCGGTCAGGAATAGGAACATCCTCTGTCGTCTCGAATTTAACTTCCTCAATCCATTTGTCAATGCTCGAGGAAAGGATTTCATCACCATCATTTGTAGGCTCAGGAGCCCATACAGTGACCATTTCAGAGTCATCTTCGGTGATGACATCCTCAACTGTCTCGTCCTCTGACATGATGTTTCCTCACTCTCCTCCCCTTTAGGACTTTAGCATAAGCCACGGGTCGTACGGTTTCACTATTGCATTTGGTCAAGATATTGTTGACCGTAGTATTGCCATTGTTCCATTGTCCATCCTGCGGGTAGGCCGCCGGGTGGTAGTGGAGGCCCTGCTGCAACAACTGGCAGTGGGGCTGGAGCAGCAACAGGTTGAGGCATTTGCTGTTGGAAGATTGGAGCGGCTCCACCATACATAGAATTAGCAACGGTATCATGAATCGGAAGTGTATTCTGCGTCCATGTTGCATCAGATTCGTAGAATTTGTTGTCCTCTCCACGGCGCATCATCAATCCAACAGAGAGTGCAACAAAGAGAACACCTACAACAATTCCAATGATGAGCATCCAGTTAGTATCATCCGAAACTTCCTCAGCGGATCCACCAGACTGAATTTGCTCAGCAGGACAGGAGGCTCGTGGATCTTCACAAGCCGTCGAATAATCAGATTTTATTTCGGATAGGGTTTCTTCAAGGGAGGTAGTGTCAGTACCTTCTTCTGCATTTGCAATTTGATCCTCGATATCTTCAATATCCAACTTCAAGTCTTCAATGTGTGAAGCAAGCAATTCTTCATCCATATCCGCAGGTATTGGGAGCTCTTCTAGAATATTCCACTTAACACCTGCAATGGTTTTGTAATCATCATCATTTGTATCAACTGCTTTGATGGTCAATTGGTAGTAGTCTTTGTACACTGAACCAGACGGACGAGCCATTTCACCTGGCATGAATATGGAAGGGATGTTCAACTCAGTCGACCATCCAACCATTGAACGAGTGATGTCAAGATTCTCTTCGTAGAGACCATCACAGGTTCCTGTTTCATCATTACAAATATTCCAAGTGGTTTCAATGCTTTTGAACGTTGGAGCTGAATCGGTTAGGAAAATATTCGCTGTTGGAATTTGATCGATATAGGTGTCCTCCATTTCAACATAGAAATGGCCACTGCCATCATCGACCTTTGTGATGTACAATGGATAGGAATCAAACACATCTATGGAAATCGTGTAGGTGTTACTATCGTATCGATCAATTGTGTTCATCGTAACGGTATGGAGGCCAGAGGTCTGGAAGTTCAGTGTCATCGTACCATCGATTGGGTTGTACTTTGCTGCACCTTGTTCATCAGAAGATACGGTGATGAAGGCTTCATTGGATGGATCATCAACATCGGTCAACAGTGCCATGAGGTTGATTACACGCTGTGTACCCAACTTGAGAGGTTTATCCTCAATTCCGGTGAGGTCCAAACGAGGAGCATCATTGATTGGATTGACCTTAGCAAGAAGAGTCTGGTCCGCGTATTGTTCTCCATCACTCGCCCGGATTGTTACGACAACTTCACCATTAACATCATCATCCACTGTGTAAAATACAATGTTTGTTCCATCGAGTGTGACGTCAAAAACATCATTGGTCGACATTTGAACGATTTCGAGAGCTAGATCTTCTGCTGAAACATAATTACCTTCATCATCTGTATCGGATAAGAATGGTAGAAGACTCAATGTTCCCATTGAGGCCTCATCGACAATCTGGGTTGGCAAGGCCTGCCAGCGTGGCTGTCCATTCTCTAGAACGTTGAAAAGAATCGTCCCATATGGAAGCTCGCCTTGAGCTGAATAATCGCCACCATCGTCCATGGAGATTTCAATTCCTTGTTGACCCAAGGAGCATCCTTGGACCGAGTCCCATGCAAAGAAAACTTCAACCTCTGTCGTCGTTGGATGCCATCCTACGAATGCAGCATCACTGCTTGTAATGGTCAAATCTGAGAGAGGTGTCTCAGGATCGGTAATGATACCAGTCATATCGACCTTAGTAGAGACATCACATGGAACAGGGCTAACCTGATTTGGTGTGATAGATGGAGGTGCATTCATCAAATCAAAGGCGTCGTAAGTGTAAGACCAACCTGAGGTCTGACCCCGAGCATCTACCGCTCGAGTACGTAGGTCATATTCTCCAGCTGGCATATCGAGAGTTGGCAAGAGTGAGTACTCACGACCTTCGTTAGCGGACCCCAAATACAGTATGTTCTGGCCGCCTGTCACAATATCGCCGGACCATTGATTGGCTCCTGCTGGGGAAATTTCCACATCAAACGTCATTGTGTCAATGCTGTCGACGTTGTCATCAGCATCACCTTTGGCAAGGACAGAGAAGTATTCACCGCGATTGATATCAGTCGTACCAATGACCTGAGGTGTTTTTGATGTTGGAGGGCGGTCGTGATCAAGATCAGTTGTGGCTTGGTTGTTTGAAGTTACGCTCTCACCAGTGGTCGAGAGCTCCACACCAAACACGGTTTTCCAACCATTTGCTGGTAAGACACTGGTATCGAAGGTTTCCTGTGCAGTCATACTGCTTGTTGAACCAGTCGTCGCCATTGTGCCAATTGAGGTTCCTTGACCGATGTAGTTCTTGTTTCCATTCAAGACATAGTAAAACTTGACCAAACCTCCGCTATTGTATTCGAGGTCACCGCTATTGGCAACGGTTGCATCGAGTGTAACGGTATCGCCTCGCATGTAGGAAGCGCCCGCAGGGCTTGTAGCGGTGAAACTTGGGATGGAAAGGTCCATCTTTGGCCCCATTGTTGAATCGATGGCGTGGTATACGTGAGGGCTTGTGCCTCCAGCAGACACTTGGTTGCCTGTCATCAGAACACCGATAACAATGGCCTTACTCAGTCCACCTGGTACAACAGAGGATGGTACACTCGACCAAGATTCTGTTTGCGATGTTGCAGTTGGTGCAACGCTTATGAAGGAACTACCAGTACCGGAACTCTTTGATTTGTAAGTATCTCCAGAAGTCAACCAAGCCATCCAGCAATTGTATCCGTGAGGGATTCCAGAGGTGTAAGAGTATCCTGTGCAATCCTTGTCGACCAATGCAGCATAGAGTTTCATGTTCCCTGCAGCACTTCCAGAACCTGTGTATCTGTAGGTGATATCGATGTTGTAGCTGGATCCAGATTGGCTGATCGCAGCGGTCATACCATAGTCATTGACTGAGCTGTGCATACCGCCACCGCTCGAGAATAAGGTGTCGTATGTAGTGTATTGGCTGTTTGCACCACCTTGATTTTTGTCAGTTCTATCACCGAAGTAGGCATCTGGCGCACCACCCGTGGACCATGCCCAATTGTAAGGTGCGACGTTTCCAGCACGTGCCGTGTCCGTATCTCCGTAAGACGCTGACATGTAAGTGACGTAGACGTATTCATCAGGATGGTTTTGCTTGATAGAATGATGTGCATCTGAGCCGCCACCTGTCTTTGAACAGTGACCACAGTTGTCAGACGAGATGTATTGCCCGAACACAACGTGACCCGGGCTCGTTGCCTGAGAGGGATTCTGTACAACGGTTTCTTCTTCCAAAATCTCTGGCTCAATGCCATTGTAATCGGAGGTAAAACCCGCCATTAAACTTCCAACAAAAACAACGATTATTGTGAAAGCCATTGTACGCGTACTAATTTGCATAATATACGCACTACCACTCATTATATAATGGTAGTCTGTTCTCGTCTTTTTTT
>CEVR01172651.1_pt1 | contig 14411 bp, 14 predicted proteins | sample 356541 | NCBI WGS metagenome assembly CEVR01 (sample SAMEA2623734, study PRJEB7988) | marine metagenome | isolation source: saline water (ENVO:00002010), including
TTTCCTTAAATGTTAATGAAGGAAGAATTTTCGGTCTGCTAGGGCCTAATGGTGCTGGCAAGACTACACTAATTAGAATAATCAATCAAATTACAGCTCCAGACAAGGGAGAAATTATTTTTAGTGGCGAACGTTTTAAAAGAGAACATATCCAAAAAATTGGCTATTTACCTGAAGAAAGAGGCTTGTATAAAAGCATGAAAGTAGGCGAACAATGCTTATACTTAGCTCAGCTAAAAGGTCTATCTAAGAACAAGGCTAAACAAAAAATCCATCACTTTTTCAAAAAATTAGATATGTTGGATTGGATGAATAAGAAAGTAGAAGAACTTTCCAAAGGCATGGCTCAAAAAGTACAATTTGTTAGCACCGTATTACACCAGCCAAAACTTATCATTTTAGATGAACCTTTTACAGGATTTGACCCCATAAATAGTGAAATCATTAAAAATGAAATTATTGCACTAAAAGAAAGTGGAAGTACCATAATTTTATCTACCCATCGAATGGAATCGGTAGAAGAATTGTGTGACGACATTGCCTTAATCAACTCGGGAAAATGCATTCTTAAAGGAAGTCTCAATGAAATAAAAAACAACTTTAAAGAACACATCTTCGAGGTTCAATTTGAAGGCACTATACAAAACGAAATTCAACACTTTGACACACTAGTGATAGAGTCAGGGCGCGGAATATTTAAGGCTAAGGATCAAGAAAACACCCACACATTAATCAAACAACTCGTTGAGCAGGTTAATGTCACTAGCTTTAATGAAAAACTACCTACTATAAATGATGTGTTCATTCAATCTATAAATAATGAATAAACTATTTCTAATTATAAAAAGAGAATACCTGTCTAGGGTTAGAAAGAAGAGTTTTATCATTATGACTCTTTTAACCCCTTTGTTTATGATTGGAGTATTCATTGTTCCTATACTACTAGCTTCAAGTAGTGAAGATAAAACCACAATTGCAATTATTGATAATAACAAGTTCAAAGAATTTCGTTTGACTTCAAGTCTTAATATAGAGTATACCTATCTCAATGAATTGAACTTAGAACAACATAAAACAACATTAATTGAAACCTATGACTTTCTGTTGCACATTCCAAAAATTGATTCAATAGAACAGATAGAAAGCAGCATAGAAGTTTATTCGATTAATCAGATGAGTTTGTCCATCAAACAGAATGTAGAAAATCAAATCGACAAAAAATTAACGAATATATACCTCTTACAAAGTGGCATAAATCCTGACCAAATAAAAAAATCTCAAAGTAAATCAACAATCAAAACTTATGTTGTTGATGAACAAGGAGAAAACACAAAAGGTAATTCCGAAGCTAGCTTTGGAATTGGTCTAGTTGGTGGTTTTTTAATATACATATTCATCTTTATGTATGGCACTATGGTTATGCGAAGTGTGATTGAAGAAAAAACTAATAGAATTGTTGAAATTATTATATCATCGGTAAAACCATTTAAACTGATGTTAGGCAAAATTATAAGTGTTGCCCTTGTTGGCTTGAGTCAATTTGCTATGTGGATAATACTAGGCTTTGTTTTTCTTTTAATAGCTAATGGCTTCATTTCTTCAGACTTAGATGTGACGAACTTAAATACCAACGAAGCAGTTTTATCATCCGAAATCGGCTCATCTCTTATGGCATTGCCGATAAAATCTTTATTCATTGTTTTCCTCATCTATTTTCTTGGGGGATACTTGTTGTATGGTTCCTTATTCGCCGCCATAGGCTCGGCATCAGATCAAGAAACGGACAACCAACAGTTTATTGTACCTATCACTATACCACTTATTGTATCCTTTGTAATAGTACAAGTAGTAATTGACAATCCTCATGGTGGCTTAGCATATTGGCTATCCATGATTCCGTTTACATCGCCTATTATTATGATAGCAAGAATTCCCTTTGGAGTACCACTGCACGAGTTATTATTTTCAATAAGTCTATTGATAGCTGGATTCTTACTAACCACCTGGGTGGCAGCAAAAATTTATAGAGTCGGTATTCTTATGTACGGCAAAAAGATTAGCTACAAAGAGTTATGGAAATGGTTAAAATATAAAGATTAAAAGATGCGAATTGCTATCATTGACTTAGGAACAAACACATTTAATTTGCTGATTTGTGATAAAAAAGGTGAAAATCAAAAAACCATTTTTAAAAATAAAATTGCTGTTAAATTAGGAGAGGGAGGGATAGATAAAGGTATAATTGCTCATACGCCTTTCCAAAGAGGGATTAAAGCCTTAGAAGACCATATGAAGACCATAAAAGAATATGATGTGGATAAGGTAAGAGCTTTTGCAACATCTGCTATACGCTCAACAAAAAATGGTGCTGATTTTGTCAGTGAAGTATTTAAAAAACTAGCTTTAAGAATAGAAGTCATTGATGGAGATAAGGAAGCAGAACTGATTTATCAAGGGGTAAAAAAAGCAATACCATTTGATTTAGATTATAAGCTAATTATGGATATTGGTGGTGGTAGTACTGAATTTATAATTGCCAATGCAGAGGGTGTTCATTACAAAAAAAGTTATCAATTAGGGGTTTCAAGACTTAAAGAATTATTCAAACCTAAAGACCCTATTACTAAAGAAGAAATACAAACGATTGAACATCACTTTAAAAGTGAAATAAAGGATTTGATAGATAATATAAAAACTATTACTTGCAAAAAATTAATTGGCTCATCTGGCTCATTTGACACATTAGTTAAAATGATTCGATTTAAATTCAATAAGATAGAATTGAAAAACAACACATCTTTTGAAATCCATATGGAAGACTATAAATGGGCGCAAGATTTTCTAATTCAAAGTACACTTTCTGAGAGATTAAACACCAAAGGTATAGTTACAATGCGAGCTGATATGATAGTTCTATCAGTTATATTTATCAATTTTGTATTAAGAGAATTTGATATTAAAGAAATGATTTGCTCAAAATATGCCCTTAAAGAGGGTGCTATGCAATACTATTTTTAAAGGTAATTTTCAGCCTTTTCCAAAACAGTAGGAATTCCTGAAGCATCTTTACCTCCTGCTGTAGCAAAAAATGCTTGACCACCCCCACCACCTTTAATTTCCTGAGCTAACTCTTTTACCATATTACCTGCATGCAAGCCTTTAGCTTGAGATAACTTTTCGGAGAGTGCGATAGTAAGCGTTACTTTACCGTCAGTTTGTGAAGCTAAAACTAAAAGAAGATTGTCATTGGACTGGATTAGCTCAAAAGCTAAGTTTTTAATGGCCTTAGCATCAAGGTCTACCGATTTAGCAATAAAATCTACTCCATTAATATCTTTGGCCTCTTTTAACAAATCAGCTTTTAAATCTCCTGCCTTTGCATTATTCAATTCTGCAACCTTTTTATTTAGCTGTTGATTTTCTTCTATCAGCTGACGAACAGACTTTATCACGTCCTGTGTTTTGAGCATAGTTCCTAGCTCATTTATTATGCTTAGTCTATCCTCATAAAACGACATAGCTTGTTCAGCAGAGATTGCCTCTATCCTTCTTATTCCAGAAGCCACAGCACTTTCAGAAACTATTTTGAACAAGCCCAAATGGCTAGTAGATGGAACGTGAATACCTCCACATAATTCTGCCGATGTGCCAAACTTTATTACACGCACTACATCGCCATACTTTTCACCAAATAATGCCATAGCACCCATTTCTTGAGCTTTTTCAATGGGTAAATTACGGTGTTCTTCAAGTAATAAATTCTGACGTATTTTTTGATTGACCTTGTCTTCAATAAGCTTTAATTCCTCAAATGAAACTTTAGAGAAATGCGAAAAATCAAAACGCAAATATTCAGCATTAACTAAAGAACCTTTTTGACTAACATGTTCTCCTAAAACTTCTCTAAGCGTCTCATGCAAAAGGTGTGTTGCTGTATGGTTATTGGCTGTTCTATTTCTTTTATCAATATCTACTTTAGCAACAAATTTTGCAGAAGTATTCTTTGGTAATTCAGCACAGAAATGAACGATTAAGTTGTTTTCCTTTTTAGTATCTAAAATCTCAATAGTCTCATTGTTACTAGAAAGAGTTCCTGTATCACCAACCTGACCGCCTCCCTCTGGATAAAACGGTGTTAAATTAAAAACCAATTGGTAAAATACATCGCCTTTCTGCTTAACCTTTCTGTGTCTTACAATCTTAACCTTAGATTCTGTTAGGTCGTAACCAACAAACTCCTCAACTTCGTCCTCGTAAATTACCACCCAATCCTCAGTTTCTAATGATGAAGCTTGACGTGAACGGTTTTTCTGTTCTTCTAAATATGAATTGAACTCATCAATATTGACCTGAAAACCTTTTTCATTAGCTAGTAACTGAGTAAGGTCAATTGGGAATCCGTAAGTATCGTATAACTCAAAAGCATCTTTTCCTGAAAGACTATCATTATTTACTTGAAGACTTTCAAATCTAGCAATTCCCACATCTAATGTTTTAAGAAAGGAATTTTCTTCTTCTTTAATGACTTTTTGAATAAGCTCAAATTGTGAATTGAGTTCGTCAAACTGACCGCCCATATTTTGAACAAGAACCTTAACCAGTTGATACATGAATGGTTCTTTAGCATCTAAAAAGGTAAAGGCATAACGTACAGCACGTCTTAAAATTCGTCTAATAACGTAACCAGCACCCGTATTTGATGGCAATTGACCATCGGCAATAGAAAAAGATACCGCCCTAAGATGATCTGCAATAACACGCATAGCAATGTCGTCATTTTCATCTTTTCCATATGTTTTGTTTGAAAGGGATGCTATCTTTTGAATCAAAGGTTGAAAAATATCAGTATCATAATTTGATTGCTTTCCTTGTATAACCATACACAAACGCTCGAAACCCATTCCTGTATCGATATGTGTTTTAGGTAGTTTTTCTAAATCTCCATCTGACTTACGATTATATTGCATAAACACCAAATTCCAAACCTCAATAACCTGAGGATGGTCAGCATTAACTAAAGTTTTACCATCTACTTTTTTACGTTCTTCATCAGAACGAATATCCACATGAATCTCTGAGCAAGGACCACAAGGACCTACATCACCCATTTCCCAAAAATTATCTTTTTTGTTCCCATAAATGATTCGACTACTATCTATTAATGTTAACCAAATATTAAAAGCCTCATTATCTTTTTGAAGATTATCTTCCTTACTTCCTTCAAAAATAGAAACATAAAGTCTATCCTTATCAATTTGATATACTTCAGTTAATAATTCCCACGCCCATTTGATAGCATCTTTTTTAAAATAATCGCCAAAAGACCAATTACCTAGCATCTCGAACATAGTATGGTGATAGGTGTCATAGCCAACCTCTTCTAGATCGTTATGCTTTCCAGAAACTCTCAAACATTTTTGAGTATCACAAACTCTAGTATATTTAGGATTAGTATTGCCTAAAAAATAGTCCTTAAATTGGTTCATTCCTGCATTGGTAAACATTAGAGATGGATCATCTTTTATAACCATTGAAGAAGATGGTAAAATATTATGATTTTTACTTTCAAAAAAATCTAAAAATTTTTGACGAATTTCTTTCGACTTCATTATTTTGAATTTCAAATTCACAAGATTATGTTAACAATAACTAACTTCAAATCGTATAATAACTGCGAATTAATTACTTTTGTGACAAATTTAGCCAAAATACCTTATGAAAAAGGCAAAGTATTTTTATGACAAAAAAACACTTTCTTTCAAGAAAATTGAAAAAAGTTGGAAAACAAGGCTTAAAAATATCATCATTTTTCTTTCTGCAAGTAGCTTTTTTGGATTAGTTATGCTTTTAGTTTCATTTAATTTTTTTGATAGTCCAAAAGAAAAAATTTTAAAGAGAGAATTAGATAAATTATTACTTGAATATGAATTAATTAATAAAGATTTAGCGCAATTAGAAGCGGTGCTCGATAACATTAAAGATAGGGATGATAATATTTACCGTGTAATTTTCGAGGCAGATCCTATACCTAACTCTATAAGAAAAGCAGGAATAGGAGGTGTAAATCGTTACAAAGATTTGGAAGATTATGATAATTCTGATTTATTAATATCTACATCAAAGAAAATTGACCAAATTTCTAAGCAACTTTACATACAATCAAAATCATTTGATGAAGTAATAGATATGGCTTTAAAAAAATCTGAAATGATGGCTTCAATTCCTGCTATTCAACCTGTTAAAAATAAGGAGTTAAAACGAATAGCATCAGGTTTTGGTAGAAGAATAGACCCGTATTATAAGAAACTTAAATTTCATTACGGAGTAGATTTTTCAGCACCAAAAGGCACTCCAATTTACGCGACAGGTAATGGCAAGATTTCTAAGGTCAGAAGAAGCAGAAGGGGATTTGGTAATCATGTCATAATAGATCATGGTTTCGGTTACGAATCATTATATGCCCATATGACAAAATACATAGTTAAAAAAGGGCAAAAAGTAAAAAGAGGTGACATAATTGGATATGTTGGTAGCTCTGGAAAATCTACCGCTCCTCACCTTCATTACGAAGTACATAAAGATGGTAAAAAAATTAATCCTGCGTATTACTTTCATAATGACTTATCACCTGAAGAGTTTGATAGAATGCTAGAACTTTCTTCTCAAGAAAACCAATCATTTGACTAATGCCTTATAAAGAAAAACCAATAGAAAAATTATATTACTCAATTGGTGAAGTAGCAAAAACACTAAATGTCAACGTTTCTCTAGTAAGATTTTGGGAAAAGGAATTTGATATCCTTCAACCAAAAAAAAACAAAAAAGGGAACAGAATGTTTACAGTAACAGACTTTGAAAACTTGAAGTTGATATATCATCTAGTAAAAGAAAGGGGATTTACTTTAGAAGGCGCTAAAAATAAACTCAAAGAAAATAAAGAAGATACTATAAATAATTTTGAAATTGTATCAAGACTAAAAAAAATAAGAAGTTTCTTATCAGATTTGAAAGAAGGGCTTTAAATAATCTCTAAATCATTTTTAGAAATTTTATTACAATCAAATAAATAATAAATAGCCTTCCTACCCTTATTTCCTAATTCTATCGAATAATCATTAACATACAATTGAATATGACTATTTATCACATCAATATCCATCTCCTGAGCGTGTTGTTTAACATAGTCGTGTGATTCTTTTGGAAAATTTAAGGCAAATTCTATAGAACGTCTTAACACCCGTTGTATCTTTTTCTGTATCGAACTATCTAAAGATTTCGAAACTACGATGCCACCCAAAGGTATAGGTAATTGTGTTTGCTTTTCCCAATATTCTCCTAAATCCATCAGCTTTTCTAAGCCCTTTTCTTGAAAGGTAAATCGATTTTCATGAATGATAACACCAGCATCAACCTCCTCATCCAATACAGCATCTTCTATTTCTGAAAACAACATTTCTTTTGTATTTGTATTGTTTGGAAATGCCAATGAAAACAAACTATTAGCTGTAGTATATTTTCCAGGAATAGCCACTAAGGATTGAGCATTAAATGACTTAATCTTATCATTTTTAGCAATCAGTAAAGGACCACATTTTTCACCCAAAGCAGAACCTGAACTGAGTAGGGCGTACTTTCTATAAAGATATAAAAAAGCGTTGTAAGATAGTTTAGTGACATCTACCTTATTATCAAAAGCCATCACATTCAAAGCTTCAACGTCGTGTAACTGAACTTCAAATTCTAAACCTTCAGTATCCACCTTATGATGTACCATAGCATCAAAGATAAAAGTATCATTAGGACAAGGAGAATATTTAAGTGTCAACTTCATAGTGTTGAGATAAAATTTTGCAGCTCTTTGTTCAAGTTAGTTATGGCCTTAGTCATGTCCCATTTAGACTTATTTCTTTTCTCTACATAATTGGAAATGGAACGAATTTGAACACAAGGTACGTTAGCTTCTTGGCAGGCTAGCATACATGCAGCCCCTTCCATACTTTCTACTTGTGGGTTGAGTCTGTGCACAATTTTCATAATGGACAACTCATCGCCATGCACCGTATTTACAGTAATGCCTCGCGCCGATTTTAACTGTGTTCTTTTGGGCATTTGCACTCGATTTTTCATCTCAAAATTCATTTCCTCTGGTGTTAGAAATCGACTACCATCTTGAGCTCCTAATTCCGATAAATAGTCTTCATTGACTTCAACAACATCACCGAGTTCTAGAGACCTATTAAATGAGCCTGCTACACCTGCATTGATTACCAAATCATATCGCTTAGATTTAAGTGCATTAGTTACGGCAATAGCAGTGGAAACCATACCAACACCACTCACAAGATGGTTATCTAAAGCTAAGCTAAGCTCTTCTTTTGTAGCCGTAACAACTAATACATTCATAGTGCAAAGATACCAATTCCTTTGTGTAAAAGGTCGTATATTTGCCGAGCTCAAAAGTAAAATATGATTTACATTACTCGAAGAGAACGATTTAACGCCGCTCATATGCTTTGGAACTACAATTGGAATGAGCAGAAAAACATTGAAGTTTTTGGAAAATGTGCCAACAAAAACTGGCACGGCCATAATTTCGAATTATTCGTTACAGTCAAAGGAGAAGTTAATAATGACACTGGTTTTGTAGTTAATTTAAAAGATTTAGCGAAAATCATACAAGAAAAAGTAATTGATAAATTAGACCACAAGAATCTTAATCTCGATGTCGATTTTATGAAAGATAAAATGGCATCTACTGAGGTTCTAGCTATAGCTATTTGGGAAGAATTAGAAGCAAACATTATGCAGTTAGGAGCTAAATTACATTGCATCAAGATTCAAGAAACAGAAAATAACTTTGTTGAATATTTTGGAAAATAAGAAATGGGATTATACAAAAAAGAAGAAAAATACGAAAGTAAAAACATAGAATCGCTAAAAGAACATTATTCTAAAGTTTTGGAATTGATAGGTGAAGACCCCTCAAGAGAAGGCTTGATAAAAACCCCTGAGAGAGTAGCTAAAGCTATGCAATTTCTTACTCAGGGATACGAAATGAATGCAACAGAAATATTACAATCTGCTATGTTTTCAGAGGATTACAGCCAAATGGTTCTTGTTAAAGAAATTGAATTTTACTCATTATGCGAACACCACCTTCTTCCTTTTTTTGGGAAAGCTCACATAGCTTATATTCCTAATGGGAATATTGTAGGTTTAAGTAAATTGCCAAGAGTCGTGGATGCATTTTCAAGAAGACTACAAGTACAAGAACGCTTAACCAATGAAATAAGAGATTGTATTCAAGACACACTTAAACCTAAAGGGGTAGCTTTAGTGATGGAAGCACGTCATTTATGTATGCAAATGAGAGGGGTTGAAAAACAAAGCTCACTAACTACTACATCAGCATTTTCTGGTGCTTTTCTAGAAAGCGAAAAGACAAGGTTAGAATTTATGAATTTAATAGGTTAAAAATACGATTATGAAAGCATATGTTTTCCCTGGTCAAGGGGCACAATTTACAGGAATGGGCAAGGATTTATTTGACAACTCTGAACTAGCGAGAAGTCTTTTTAAACAAGCTAATGATAGTTTAGGATTTGATATTACTCGTATTATGTTTGAAGGTGAAAAAGAAGAACTTACCCAAACAAAAGTTACCCAACCAGCTATCTTTTTACACTCTGTTATACTTGCTAAAGTATTAGCAAGTCAATTCAAAGCCGATATGGTTGCCGGACATTCCTTAGGCGAATTCTCTGCTCTTGTTGCTGCCAACTATATGACTTTTGATGATGGTCTAAAATTAGTCTATAATCGTGCCTTGGCCATGCAAAAAGCTTGTGAGCAAAACCCATCTACAATGGCGGCAATTTTAGGACTTGAAGATAAAATCGTAGAAGAGGTATGCCAAAACATTAATGGAGTGGTGGTTCCTGCTAACTATAACTGTCCTGGTCAATTGGTAATTTCTGGATCAAATGAAGCCATTGCAGAGGCTTGTCAAAAATTAACGGATGTTGGTGCAAGAAGAGCATTACAACTGCCTGTTGGAGGTGCATTCCATTCTCCACTTATGGAACCCGCCCAAATTGAATTAGCAGCAGCTATTGAAAGCACACCATTCAAAGAAGGTGACTGCCCAATTTATCAAAATGTTACTGCTAAAGCAGAGACTAATCCTGAAGAAATAAAAAGCAATTTGATAAAACAATTGACAGCTTCTGTTAAATGGACTCAGACCATGCAGCAAATGCAAGAAGATGGATTAACTTCTGTAACTGAAGTTGGTCCGGGAAAAGTATTGCAAGGTTTATTCAAAAAGATTGATAGAGCTTTAGAGACCAAAAGCGCCCAAATACTATAACATTTGATTTTTAAGAGTTCCACGATTTACTAACATATGCCAATGTTTGTTAGTAAAGCACTTAGAATATAAAGAGGATTGATGAAGGTTATGACAATCAGTACCGACATAATCAACCATATTGTTTTCAATTAATTTTTCAGCCATTGCTTTGGCTTGTGGTCCATAATAGCCTAATAGAGAAAGTAAATTCAATTGAAGACATAAAGAACGTGTTTTATAGCTTTGTAAATCTTCAAAAGTCATAAAACCATAGCGTTCTGGATGTGCCAAAATAAGCTTGTAACCAGCGAGTTGTAATTTAAAAATAATATCTCCAAAATTGGGAGGCGCGGACAAAAAAGATGTTTCTATCAAAATCTGATTATTTCCCATTGTCAAAAATTTATCGCCAGAATCGACTTTGGCCTCAAAATCATAATCAATGTAGTACTCTGCTGCTGCCGATATCTCAACATCAACAGATTGTTTTTTTAACTCATTTTGCAAATCTTTCAATCCACCCAAAATAATGTCAGGCGTATTTCTATAAAAATCGTGCATTATATGAGGAGTCGTAATAAATTTCTTAAACCCTAAAGATTGTAAATTCTTAATAATTTGAACTGAAGTTTCTAAATCAGGTGAACCATCGTCAATACCTGGAATCAAGTGGGAATGCATATCGCAAACTAATGAATCAAAATTTATAGTTTCAATATTTTTATCATTTCTTTTAAAAAATGAAAACATTATTGGTATTGGTTTTGATAGTAGTTTTGGTACTCTCCAGAGGTAACATTATCTAACCAATCTTGATTATTTAGATACCAATCGATTGTTTTTTCTAGTCCTTCAGCAAATTGCAAAGAAGGCTCCCAACCTAGTTCAGATTTGATTTTTGTGGCATCAATAGCATATCGCTTATCATGTCCAGGTCTATCTTTAACAAAAGTGATTAGCTGTGCAGAACTGCCCTGCTCTCTTCCTAATTTCTCATCCATAATACCACAAAGTAGTTTGATCAAATCAATATTAGTCCACTCGTTAAATCCACCAATATTATATGTATCACCTACTTTACCATTATGGAATACTATATCAATAGCACTTGCATGATCGACAACATATAGCCAATCCCTGGTAAATAAACCATCTCCATATACTGGTAAAGATTTATTATTTCTTATGTTATTAATAAATAATGGAATCAGCTTTTCAGGAAATTGATTTTCACCGTAATTATTAGAACAATTAGAAATAACAAATGGGAGACCATAGGTGTTACCATAAGCCCTAACAAAGTGGTCAGAACTAGCTTTGGATGATGAATAAGGAGACTGTGGGTCATATGGCGTTGTTTCTAAAAATAAGCCTTCAGTTCCTAAAGAACCATAAACCTCATCTGTAGATATATGATAAAATAATTTACCGTTGAAATTTTCACTCCAAAGTTTTTTAGCTGTATGCAATAAGTTAAAAGTCCCTACAACATTGGTTTGAATGAACTCTAAGGGATTAGAAATAGAACGATCTACATGAGATTCAGCAGCTAAATGTATAACGCCATCAAATTGATACTTGTCAAACAAATCGTTGACAAAATTAGAATCAACAATATCACCTTTTTCAAATATATAATTGGACTTGCCTTGTATATCTTTAAGATTTTCTAGATTTCCAGCATATGTCAGTTTATCTAAATTGACAATCTGTGTATTAGGATATTTGTTTACAAATAACCTAACAACATGAGAGCCAATAAATCCTGCACCACCTGTTATTAGAATTGTTTTCATCACACAAAATTTATCTTAACAAATGTAATCAATAAATCTATCAAATCTTCGTTAGTAATTGCGTTGATAATATTTAACTTAGCATAAAATTATTTAAATGAAGTTTTTACCTGTTTTACTAATACTGTTAACCCCTCTAAAGATATATGCTCAAAGTGAAGATGCTAAAGAAAAGGTAGTTTTTATTTCTCCTTTCTATGAACTTCAGTTTCCTTTTGCAGACATGAAAGCTGACTTTGGCATAAACTCAAATTTGGGTTTAGAACTATCTTTAATAAATGACAACAAAATCTATTTATCTATAAGTGGTTCTTTTTTGTTTGGTAGCCAAGTCAAAGACACGACTATTCTTGACCATCTAATGGATGATAATAATAACATCATTGACGAGAACGGTCAAATAGCAGAAATAATTCTCAACCAAAGAGGTTTTAATACTAATTTAAAACTAGGTTATCTATACCCAATTATTCACGAAAACTCTGGACTATTAGCTTATGGCAGCATCGGATTTCACCAACATAAAATACATATTGATGTCAAAAACTCTACTGTTCCTCAATTGGATACTGAACATAAAAAAATGTACGACCAATTAGCTAGTGGACTGAGTTCATCAGCATTTGTGGGCTATTTAAGTATCAGCAAAAAAAGTGGAATTCATTTTTATTCTGGTATTGAATTGATGAGAGCTTTTTCATACAATCAAAGAAGTTACAATCACCTTGTCGGCGGCCCAATAGAAAAAATGCGAAACGATTCATTCTTAGGTTTTAAATTTGGATGGATAGTACCTATTAGTAAGCGGTCAACAAAGGAGTTCTATTATTTTTAATAGATGAATTTAATTTATCAAATAATCATTCGACTTTATGGGGCAATTATTTATTTAGCCAGTCCCTTTTCATTAAAAGCTAGGCAATGGCTGAATGGAAGAAAAAATTTAGAGGATTGTTTACCAGACGGCACAAAACATAATGTTATTTGGTTCCATTGTGCTTCATTAGGCGAATATATGCAAGCCAAACCTCTTATTAGGGCTCTAAAAGAAAGACATATAGAACATAAAATTTTACTTACATTTTTCTCTCCTTCCGGCTATTTAAATGCTGGAAAAAATGAATATGTAGATTACAAAGCTTATTTGCCATTAGATACTCCAGCTAATGCTCATAGCTTTTTAGAAAGAACAAAACCTAAAATTGCTCTTTTTATAAAATCAGAATTGTGGCCTAACTTTTTCAAAAAAATGCATCATAATACAATTCCAATATATGTAGTTTCGGCTATTTTTAAGTCCCAAAACTATCTTTTTAAATTTTATGGGAAATGGCACCTTAGAATACTAAAAGGTGTTAGTCATATCTTTGTTCAAGATGATGAATCCAAAACTCTACTGAATAAGAAAGGAATTCATCAAGTTACATTAAGCGGAGACAACAGGTACGACAAAGTATTTGAAGATAGTATTCAATCAAAAGAAATTCCTTACATCAAATCATTTAAAGGTTCTCGCCCTCTGATAGTAGCTGGAAGCACCTATAAAATTGATAGTAAAATGCTGATAAACATTAGCAATAGAATGCCAAAAGTAAAATTTATTTTAGCTCCTCATGATATAAAACTTTGCGATGATTTAAAAAAATATGGTTTACTATACAGTCAAGCTAATAATGACAATATCAAAAATCACTCCATATTAATTATAGATAAGATTGGGATTTTATCACAATTGTACCAATACGCAAATCTAAGCTACATTGGAGGGGCCTTTGGAAAGGGATTACACAATATTCTTGAAGCAATAGCCTTTGGCTCATATGTACTTTTTGGTCCTAAATTCCATAATTACGAAGAAGCAAAAGAAGTGATTAGAAAAGGTATTGGTCAAAGTATCAAAAACGAAGATGACTTAGAGAAAGTCATTAAACAACTTATTGAGAATAAACACAATAAAAATGACGCTTTAGACTTTATTTCAGAAAGAAAAGGTGCTAACAAAATTATAGTTAATACTATAAATTACTAGAATAACATAATAAAAAATTTCCATTAAGATAAAGGGTAAAAGTATAGGCAGTGAAGGAGGCTATAGAGAGCTTTTTAAGACCTAAAAACCTTCTATACAACAATGTGGTTCATTATCCTGTTATTGGCAATATAAATAGAAAGCCCCTTATTCTAATAGAGAATAGAGGGGCTTTCTAAGTACCCAGGGCGGGACTTGAACCCGCACGGACATTACTGTCCATTGGATTTTAAGT
>CEVR01172824.1_pt1 | contig 14339 bp, 9 predicted proteins | sample 356541 | NCBI WGS metagenome assembly CEVR01 (sample SAMEA2623734, study PRJEB7988) | marine metagenome | isolation source: saline water (ENVO:00002010), including
ACACTATGCTATGACGATGCTCCAATAAATTTATTTAATTTTTTAGGTAATAATGTTAATCAAAATGGGACTTGGTCACCATCTCTTTCTGGAGGTTATCTTGGAACATTTGATCCTCAATATAACCAAAGTAATGATTATTTATATACAGTAACTGGGGAATGTTTGACAGATTATGCTACTATCCCTATAACAGTGATAGATATTGTAGCCCCACAAATTACCTCAAGCGAAGATTTTATTTGTTTTGGATCTTCTTCATTAGTTACTTATTCTGTTCCTGCAAATCAAGGTTCAAATTATTTATGGCTTGTGGACGGCGGTAATATAGTAGGATCTTCAACAACTAACTCCATACAGGTAGATTGGTCAGATACTCCAGTAAGTACAATTTCAAACGCTGTAGTAGTAACAGAAACTTTTAATGGATGTAGTAATAGTTCTTCCATTGATGCTACAATTATTGCTAATCCTTTACCTAATTTAAATATAGATAATACTGAAATTTGTTTGGGAGAGTCTGTTAATGTAACTGTCAACCAAGCTTACAACAATTATGTTTGGACTCCAACTGAATTACTAAACTCTAATTTTTACACTCCAAACTCAATTTTTGACAATCAAATATCTGTTACTATTACTTCTGATGAGGGGTGCTCAACATCTGAGTCTATAGACTTGACAATTTACGAGACCCCAATAGTTAATCTCTCTGCTCAAGTTTCAGAAATATGCATTACTGATTCATTGATTCTTACTTCAACACCTGGATATAACGATTATTCATGGACGCCATCAAGTATTTCTGGTAATACAGATATTTATTTTCCAAGCTTATTTTCAGAAGATATGATTTTTCTAACTGTTACTGGAGATGGTGGATGTACTAGTTCTGATTCTCTTGAAATAGTTGTAAATGAATTACCTATTATTAACCTAACCATTGATAATTTAGAAATATGTTTAGGTGAATCAGTTACTGTAAATACTAATTCTGGTTATAATAATTATGATTGGACACCCTCAGAAATATCGTCTATTTCAGATACCTATGTGCCTACTTCTTTGACAGACAATCAAATTTCTGTAATAGTTACCTCAGACTTTGGCTGTTCATCTACAGAAACTATTGATTTTACGATTTATGATTTACCAATTGTTAACCTATCAATTGATGATACGTATTTATGTATGGGAGAGTCTTTAGTGGTTAGTGCTAATTCAGGCTACAACAATTACGCATGGACGCCATCAAGTATTTCTGGCAACACAGATGTCTATTTTCCGACCTCATCATCAGAAGATATGATTTCTCTAACTGTTACAGGAGAAGGTGGTTGTACAAGTTCTGATTCGTTAGCAATACAAGTTTTTGATTTACCTATAGTAAACTTAGGTGTCGATAATTCAGAAATATGTATTGGAGAAACTATAAGTTTAAACACTAATCCTGGTTACATAAATTACGACTGGTCGCCTTCGAGTATATCCTCAAATACAGATATGTATACTCCTACATCTTTAACAGATAATCAAATCTCGGTAACGATTACAGCAGATGGTGGTTGTACTTCTTCGGACTCTTTAGAGCTTACAATTTTTGATTTACCTATTGTTGAAGTTTCACTCTCTGACAGTGTGATTTGTTTAGGTGAGTCTATAGCTGTTAATTCCACATCCGGATATGTGAATTACGATTGGATGCCAGCTATTTTAAATTCTACAAATCAGATAACACCTGAATTAACCGAAACCAATTATTTTGTAGAAGTAACAGATATCAACGGTTGTAAATCTACTGATGATGCCAATCTTGTAATTAATCAGTTAACACCAATTGACTTAACAGTTAACGGAAACAACACTGCTGTAATTTGTATCGGGGAGGAAATTAATCTAGTTGCTTCTTCTGGTTTTGAAACATATATATGGTCAATTCCTGATGTTATATCAAATCAAATATCTTACATACCTTCTAGCTTTAGTGAAAATGAATTTTCAGTTATTGGAACTAACCAATTTGGTTGTAATTCAGTTTCATCCTTAAATATAACTATTAACAGCATACCTACGCCAAGTTTAATATCTGTATTTTCTGATAGTATACAGACAATATCTCAAAGTATAAACCTTTGTGCAGGTGATTCAGATATTAAATTTTCATCAAATGTAAGTAGTGCTAGTAATCCAACAGAATGGGTTTTTGTTGACGGAAGTGGTATGGTAATTGAAAACGGTCAAAATACTTCAGATTTACTAGTTTCATTTCCAATTGTTGAAGATTATATTTTAGAATTTAGAGAGTATGGTTCTCAAAATTGCTTTACAGCCCAACAAATTGAAATAAAAGTAAATCCTAATCCCATTCTTGAAGTAAGTTATACGGAAGATTGTTACAAGGACTCTATATATTTTACTAATAACTCAATTGTTGATACAACTGTTCAAAGTGTCAATTGGTTGGTAGATGACTATAGTTTTGATAGTTATAATTTATCATATCCACTTAGCAATGAAAGTAATATTTTTGAGCTTATAATTATTGATGTATTAAATTGTTCTTCTTCAATGTCTACGAGTTTTGTTCCCTCTGATCGTCCTTTTGTTGATTTTTATCACAAACCTGAGAAAATTACAATTCTTAATCCTGAGGTTTCTTTTATAAATTTATCATCTAATGTAGATAGTATTTTATGGGACTTTGGTGATTATCAAATTTCAGATGAATGGGATCCAATTCATACATATGATTCCCTGGGTTGGTTTGACGTTATTTTAAAAGTTCAAAATGATGAAGGTTGTAAAGATTCTATTGTAAAAAAAATATTAATTGAAAATGACCAAATCTGTTATTTTCCAAATTCATTTACTCCTGACGGTGATGGTTTAAATGATAATTTTGGTATAAGCGGATTTAGAACTGAAAAAATAATAGATTATGATTTTCAGATTACGAACAGATGGGGACAAGTTATTTTTTATTCTAATGATGTTAACGAAAAATGGGATGGTAAAACCAAAAAAGGAAATGATGCTGTTGCCGGAGCCTATTTATGGTCAGCTAAGATCACTGATGAACTAGGTAAAATAACAAGAAAATTTGGCGATGTTATTTTAATTAGATAATTAATGATCTATAATTTGAAACATATTATCTTTAAAATCGTAAAATAAAATTTAACCATTAATAATATTTTTTTGAAATATTTATTATTTGTATTACTAATTTTTATTTGCACATTATCATTTAGTCAATGTGCTGACGAGGAATCATACTCTTTAAGTCCTCCAGGACCTTATGAGGTTGGTGATGTTGTAAGCGTAGATTATACTTTAGAGTCTTTTTATCAACTTAATATTAATTGGGTTATTGCTTTTCAAATTAACTTAGGCGATGGTTGGACAAATTTAACTCCAACATCAACACCAATAAATTCAAATCTTAATAATGTTGGTCAAGGTTCTGGGTATTGGATATGGGACTTAGATACTGTTTTCCCAAGTGGTTTGGAATTTGGACCTGGTTTTAGATTTATCAATACGTCCGGATATCCAGATTGGGGATCATCATCAACAGGTAATTTGTCTTTCTCTTTTGAGGTTACAGTAGCTGAAACTTGTGTTCCTGAAGATCTTTTCATTAGTATTAATGTATACGGAGATTGCCAAACAGGAGGTTGGAATAATGGAGACTGTTGTTCTGATTCAGCATTAGTAAATTATAATGATTCACTTTTTGTATATTCTAACTTAAATTCAGGATCTGATACTAGTATAATTTATTGCTTAGAATCTAATGAATTTAATTTATTTGATTTACTGGGAGATAGTGTTGAGATTAATGGCTATTGGACTCCTAATCTTAATCAAGGCTATTTAGGACAATTTAATCCATCTTTTAATACACCTCAAGAGTATTTTTATACAGTTTTTAATGAATGTGATACTTCAACATCATCTATTATTTTAAATTTAGACAGTCCCGATATTCAACCAACTGTTGAATTGCAAATATGTGCTAATGATTCTACTATAAGTTTATATAATTCAATAGATGTTAATAATATTTCGGGTAATTGGCTAGGACCTTCTAATTTAAGCTCTGATTATCAGGGATTATTTAATCCTGTCGAGGATCAAATAGGCTTGTATAATTACATTATTTTAAACAATAACGGCTGCCAACAATTATATCCATTAAATTTATCATTAATTTCAGAAAATATTGATGTTGGTAATGATTATGATTTAGAAATATGCATTGATGATTCTGCTGTTAACCTATATGAACTAATTGGTAGTTCTGATATAAATGGTATTTGGTTACCTAACTTAAGTTCAAACTATTTAGGTTATTTTGATCCTGCGCAAAACCTTTCGGGAGTTTATACGTATACTGTATTTGGGGTATGTAATACTTATCAGTCTCAAGTTAATATTAACGTTATTGATTTTGTGCCACCCCCAATAATTACGAACTAAAAATAAAATTATTTAACTAAACCATATTATTATGAAAACTTATATTCATATTTTAACAACTACTTTTTTATCATTTTTAGTATCTTTTAATGCATTTGCACAAATTGATACTTTATGTTTTGGTTCTTCTCTAGAAACATATTCAATTAATCCTAATCTAGGCTCAATATATTCTTGGAATGTTTCTGGAGGTGGAATAATAGTTGGTTCTGAAACTGGAACATCTATTCAAGTAGATTGGTCAAGCGTTCCTGTTGGTTTAATTAATAATGCTATTACTTTAACAGAAGAACTTAACGGTTGTGAGGCTCAACAATTCTTAAGTGTAGAGATTATTGATAATCCTTCGCCAAATTTATCAGTATCAAATTCATCTATTTGTTTAGGTGATCCTGTAATTATATCAGTTGACGATGGATATAATACATACAATTGGACACCTTCAGTTTTATCTGGTGTTTCCAATAATTATATTCCAAATGATATAAATGATAATATATTTCAAGTTGAAGTTATAGGTGAGGGTGGTTGTTCTGCAACCGAAAGTGTTGAAGTAGTAATTAATGAACTTCCTAATGTTGAGATTTCACTTTCTGAAAGTAGTATTTGTTTAGGAGAGTCTATTACTATTACGGCAACATCAGGTTTTACTAGCTATTCTTGGAATAATTCTTCATTATCAAATAATCAGACAACCTTTACGCCAAACTTGAGCGATACTCAATTTAGTGTTATTGTTTCTGATGAAAATGGATGTGAGTCATCTGATATTGCTAATCTTACTATTAACGAAATTACACCTATTGAATTGTTAGTAAATGGTAGTGAGACTACGACTATTTGTTTAGGTGAAACAATTTCTTTAGATGCTACTGATGGTTTTGTTGATTATGAGTGGGTGCCTGCGGTTATAATTGGTGATAATGGTGATTATATTCCTCAAAATACTTCAGAGGTTACTTATACTGTTACATCAACAGATTCTGAAGGCTGTCAGTCAGTAGATACTATAAATATAACTATTAATAATATACCTAATCCAGGTCCTATTATTTATAATTAGTTAGAATGTATAGAGTACTTACATTTTTCTTAATTAAGTTAAGTGTCCTTGGTTATTGTCAAAATATACAAATCTGTCTTAGCGATAACTTAGAATATTTTTCTGCTACCCCAAGTTTATCAACAAATAATCTTGAATGGGAATTTATTTATGGTGATGGTGCCGAAATTATTAATGGACAATTCACTGACAATATAGCTGTTAAATTCACTAATACAGGAAATTATATATTACAATTCAGAGAGTTTGGATCTAATAATTGTTTTGCTGTAGTTGAGATGAATATTATTGTTAATCCTAATCCATTAGCAGATTTTACAAGTAATGGTATTTGTATTTATGATTCTGTTAAATTTATTAATACTAGTATTTCTAGTGACGGTTTACAATCTTCTATTTGGCGGATTGGTGACAACATAATTGATGCTATTGATCTAAACTATCAATTTAATCAGGAAGGAGAATATCTTATTGAATTATCTGTTACTGACAATTTAGGTTGTACAGATATCGAATCTTTATTTTTTAAACTTTCTGATAGACCAATTGCTAATTTTTATTACGTCCCAGAGAATGTTACCACATTGAATCCTATGGTAGAGTTTTTTAATTTATCCTCAAGTGGAAATGTTATTTGGGATTTTGATGATGATTTTTACTCAGATGAATGGGAGCCAATTCATTATTTCGATTCAGCAGGTTTATATGATATTCAATTAACATTAGAAGATGAGAATGGTTGTAAAGATTCTACAAATAATAGTTTGTTAGTTATAAATGAGTTAATTTTTTACTTACCTACATCTTTTACTCCTGACGGAAATGGTTTAAATGATGATTTTGGCCTGAAAGGTTATAATATAGATAGATTTAAAGAATTCTCCATGGTTATCACAAATAGATGGGGCGAAATTATTTATTCTGTCAATAATATTAATCAAAAATGGAATGGTAATAATTTGGCAGGTAATAAGGCTATGTCCGGAACATATTTATGGACTATTAATATTACAGATGAATTAGGAAAACAAACCAAGCACATAGGGGAGGTAACTCTAGTAAGATAAATTATCGTAAATCAATTATATCTATATTTGGATATTCAGTAGTTTTAAAAATAAAAAAATCATTATTTAATTCAATATTTGTTTCAAAAGAATCAATTACATATTTGTAATGGCTCCCTTGTTTATCGATCATAATAAATGAACTGATTTGCATTTTATGTTTATTAATAAATAGTTCTACTTTTGAAAAAGGACTAATTTCTTTTGGAAATAAATTTATTTGATAAACATTTCCATCTTCTTTGATAAATTTATAATTGTATCCATCCTCATATATAGTAAGGATTTTTGAGGGATTTAATTCATTTTCTTCATCATCAATTTCAGTTATATTGACTTCTTCCTCATCAATTAAATAAATCCAATTAGTTTCTCCATCTGAAATAATTATTTGTGATTCAAGCTCTAGTTTGTATGAGTTATCTTTTAGGTAAATAGTACCGCTTTGAGATTCATTGAGGTCTGTTACTGTGCTTGAAAAAGAATTGGTAAATTCTGCCTTTATTGAAGAGAATGATTTTGTTTTTTTACTCAGTTCATCTAAAATAATCTTGGCTTTATTATTTTGTGCAAAAATAAAAAAGGGAAAAAATATTAATATTAGTATTGACTTTTTCATAATTTATTTTAGTTGTTAAGCTTGTTTAATACTTCTTCTAACGCCATTTCATCACGAATTAGTACTTGTCTAGCCTTACTTCCTTCAAAAGGACCTACAATTCTAGCTGTTTCAAGTTGGTCAATAATTCTTCCAGCTCTATTATAGCCTAGTTTTAATTTACGTTGTATAAGTGAAGTAGAGCCAGATTGATGTTGTACGACAACACGTGCTGCTTGTTCAAACATAACATCTCTATCATTTAAGTCAGCATCGCTAGTACCGCCCTCGGCATCTCCAATGTATTCCGGTAGTAAAAAGGCTTCGGGATAGGCTCTTTGATTACCGATGAAATCAGTGATTTGTTCTACTTCCGGAGTGTCAATAAATGCACATTGTAATCTTATTAAGTCACTTCCTAAAGATATCAGCATATCACCACGACCAATCAACTGGTCGGCACCTCCGGCATCAAGAATTGTTCTAGAATCAATTTTTGATGTAACTCTAAAGGCTACACGTGCAGGGAAATTGGCTTTTATAATACCAGTAATTACATTTACTGATGGGCGTTGTGTTGCTACTATTAGATGTATTCCAATAGCTCTAGCAAGTTGAGCTAGTCTTGCAATTGGTGTTTCTACTTCCTTGCCTGCTGTCATAATAAGGTCAGCAAATTCGTCAATTACTAATACGATATATGGAAGGAATTTATGCCCATCGTTAGGATTTAATTTTCTACCAATAAATTTTTTATTGTATTCAACAATATTTCTACAATGAGCTTTTTGAAGTAAATCATAACGTTGATCCATTTCAATACAAAGGGAATTGAGTGTATTAACTACTTTCTTCGTATCAGTAATAATGGCCTCTTCTGAGTCAGGAAGTTTAGCTAGAAAGTGTCTTTCTATTTTGTTGAATAATGTAAGTTCTACTTTCTTTGGATCTACCAAAACAAATTTGACTTGAGCAGGGTGTTTTTTGTAGAGTAATGATGCTAATATTGCGTTCAACCCAACAGATTTGCCTTGACCAGTAGCGCCTGCCATTAGAAGGTGAGGCATTTTAGTTAAGTCTGCCACAAAAGTTTCGTTTGAAATAGTTTTACCAAAAGCAATAGGCAATTCCATTTTAGAGTTTTGAAACTTATCTGATGATATTACAGCTTTCATAGAAACTGTTGCAGGTTTTTGGTTTGGTACTTCAATACCAATAGTTCCTTTGCCAGGTATAGGAGCAATGATACGAATACCTAATGCTGATAAACTAAGTGCAATATCATCTTCTAAGTTTTTTATTTTAGAGATTCGAATACCTGCATCTGGAACAATTTCATAAAGCGTTATGGTTGGTCCAATAGTTGCGCTAATAGATGATATACCTATTTTATAATTTGCTAGTGTTTCAACAATTTTATTTTTGTTAGCCTCCAATTCACTTTTATCTATTTCTATTTTACCTGAGCCATAGTCGTTTAATAAGTTCACTTCAGGTATTTTATAATTTGAAAGATCAAGCTTAGGGTCATAATCACCTAATTCTTCGAGTTTTGTTTTTATATCTTTTTGATTCAATGTATCTTCTTCATTTACATGTACTTCAATTCCTAAATCATTACTTCTTTCTTGTTTTATATTTGATATAATTTCTTCTTTATTATCTCCTGTTAACTTATTAACTATTTGACTGATAGGCTCGATAAGTGGTTCTTTTTCATTTTTTTGTAAATCTAATTCTTTGGATAAGCTTAATTCTTCATTAGCTTTTTCATTATTTTCCACAAATTCTTCATTATAAGCATTCATTTTATTGAATTTAAATTTTGGATTAAATCTTATGATTATGAATGTTAATAAGGAAAGAAAAATTAAAAATCCATTTCCAATTTTTCCTATTGTCAATACTAGAAATTTATTCATTTCACTACCAAACACTCCCCCAAATATTGAAGGAGATGTGAAAAACCCAAGGAATAAAGAAATCCATATTATAGCAATCAGGCCAAGTAAAAAGCCTTTTTTTACAGAAAATAATACTTTATCAAAGACAAGTGAAAAGCCCCAATTGAAAAACAATATTGGAATAATGAAAGACGAAATGCCAAAAAATTTATACAAAAATAAATGTGATAAAGTATTTCCAAATACTCCACCGAAATTACTGATTTCATCAGTTAGTTTACCTATCTTGTCTTGGTCAATGTTTCCGTTGAGGATATAGGAAACAAAAACTATAAATACATAAATTGAGAAAAATAGAAATATAAAACCAATTATCTTCTTCGTTCTATCATCTTCAATTTTAAACTTTTGTGCGATGCGTCTAAAGATGTTTTCTTTTGTTTTTTTCTTTTTCATTAATTAGGAATTCTACCAATTTATTTTTTTTTTCTTGAGAAAGGACTTAATACCTTTTTTGCAGTCTTCATTAACTCTTGCTTTTGCATTTTCTTCTACAGAAAAATTTAGACCTTCCTCTAGAGACATGCTTTGCAGATTGGCTATCAATTTCTTTGTACTTGCTATAGATTGTTGAGAGACTTGATGACAAAGTTGTTGTGCTATGTTTTGTACTGTATCATCTAAAATATCTTTGCCAACTACTTTGTTTATTAATCCAATACTAACTGCTTCAGCAGCTGATATAGTTTTTCCGGTAAGTAGTAGTTCTTTAGTTTTACTTTCACCAATTTTTCTTAGTAAATATACACTGACGATAGCAGGAATGAATCCAATTTTAACTTCAGAATATCCTAATTTAGCATCATCTGATGCAATTGATAAGTCACAAACACTAGCCAAGCCACAACCACCTGCTATGGCGTGTCCTTGTATTTTTGCAATGACTAACTTTTTTAATCTGTAAATTTGCTTAAACAGCTCCATTAGACTTGATGAGTCGGCAACATTTTCTTTGTAAGAAAAAGATTGTAATGATTGCAAGTATCTTAAATCGGCACCAGCACAAAATGCTTGGCCTTTTGCTTGTAATACAATCACTTTACATTTATCATCTTTTTCGGCAGTTTCAAAAGCACTTTTTAACTCTTGAACAAGCTTAGGATTTAGAGCATTTCTTTTTTCTGCTCTAACCATAGTGATGAAGCCAATTCTATCTTCGCAATCGTATATTACAAATTTATCTTTCATTTAAAACTGAAATACTCTTCAAATATATTCAAATTTATGTGTGCAAATAATATCATCATTAAGATTTTATTAAACCCTAAAGTATAGTTAAATTTGCGAATTATTGAAAAAAGATGATAGCATTAAATTTACATAATGAAATCAATCCTTTAGAGGCAGTTGTTCTAGGTTTGCCAGATAGTTTTGGTGGCACACCTAAACTCCAAGATTGCTATGATCCAAAGTCTAGAGAACACGTTTTGAAAGGCACCTTTCCAACACAGCAAAATGTTATTAATGAGATGAATGCGGTCAAATCAGTACTTTTAAATTATGGCGTAGAGGTTTTTCAACCAAAGAATATTGAAGGTTTAAATCAAATTTTTTCAAGAGATATAGGTTTTGTTATTGATAACAAATTTATTGTATCTAATATCATTGACAATAGGAAAGAAGAAGTCTCAGCCATAGACACATTAATAAAAAATATAAGAGCTGAAGATATCATTCCAATCCCTACTAATGCAAGAGTCGAAGGTGGCGATGTAATGTTGTGTGACGATTTTATATTTGTGGGTTACTCAGAAGAAGCGGATTTTCATAAGTATCAAGTTGCAAGAACTAACAGAAGCGCAGTTGATTTTTTACAGCATTCTTTTCCATACAAAAAAGTAAAAGGTTTTGAGCTCATAAAATCAGATAACAACCCTAAAGACAATGCCTTACATTTAGATTGTTGTTTTCAGCCTGTTGGTCAACACTATGCTATTATGTATAAAGAGGGTTTCAAAAATCAATCAGATATAGATTTTTTAATTAGTCATTTTGGTGAAGTCAACATCATATTTATCAGTAGAGATGAAATGTATCAAATGAATTCTAATATATTTTCTATCTCACCTCAAGTTGTGATTTCAGAAAAAGGTTTTGAAAGATTAAACAAAGAATTAAGAAATAAAGGAATTACAGTAGAAGAAGTGCCCTATGCTGAAATAGCAAAGATGGAGGGGCTTTTGCGCTGTTCAACACTGCCATTGAGAAGAAAATGAGTCAAATAACACAGCACATACTAATGATTCAACCAGTAAGTTTTCGCTATAACGAACAAACTGCTGTAAACAATTACTATCAAAAAGTATTGGACGGTTTATCACTAGAATCCGCTCAAGAAAAAGCTCTTTCAGAGTTTAATGCCTTTGTTGATAAATTACGTTCTAAGGGTGTTAATGTAATTGTAGTCCCTGATACAAAAGAACCTGACACACCAGACTCTATTTTTCCTAATAATTGGGTATCTTTTCATTGTGATGGAGGTGTAGGATTATACCCTATGTGTGCTGAAAATAGACGTGCAGAACGTAGAGAAGATATTTTTGATATCTTGGTAGATGATTATGGGTTTAATATCAAGGAGATACACGACTTTACCGAATTTGAAGAATACGATAGATATCTTGAGGGAACTGGTAGTATGGTACTAGATAGAGAAAATAAATATTGTTATGCTGCTATTTCTGAACGAACAGATGAACAAGCAGTGATTCAGTTTTGCGATGTTTTTGGATATAAGCCGGTTTGTTTTAGAGCAAATCAAGATGTGTGTGGTGAACGATTAGCTATATATCATACTAATGTAATGATGTGTGTAGCAGATAATTTTGCAGTAGTTTGTTTAGATGCCATTGATGAATTAGAGGAGCGTACTCATGTAATAGAAGTCCTAGAAGAAACTGATAAGCAAATCATAGAAATATCAGAAGAACAAAAACAACATTTTGCTGGTAATATGATGCAGCTTATGGGGGATAAACCTTATTTAGTAATGTCAGATTCTGCCTATAACAGTTTAAACACAGAACAAATTAGTCAGATTGAAAAGCATTGTCCAATTATTCACAGCTCATTGGATACCATAGAGACTAGTGGTGGTGGAAGTGCAAGATGTATGATGGCAGAAATATTTTTACCAAAATCTAAATGATAGAGCAAGAATTACATAAAGTTATAGAGTTAGCTTTACAGTTACTTTATCAAGCTGATAATACCAACCTTCAGTTTCAAAAAACAAGAAAGGAATTTGAAGGAGATGTGACTTTAGTAGTTTTTCCTTTAACTAGAGTTTCTAAAAAAAGTCCAGAGCAAACAGCAGAGGATATTGGCAAGTATCTGAAAGACAATAAAACACTAGTTACGGATTATAATGTCGTTAAAGGCTTTCTAAATTTATGTATTGATGACTCCTATTGGCACAAGCAATTTCAAATTGCTTTCGATTCAGAGAACTTCGGTTGTGTTGAACATTCAGACGATTCACCAATACATTTGGTAGAATTTTCATCTCCAAACACCAACAAACCCCTTCATTTGGGGCATATCAGAAATATTCTTTTAGGGGCATCTATTTCTCAGATATTACAAGCAGCGGGAAAAAAAGTAAAACAGGTACAAATCATTAACGATAGAGGTATTCATATTTGTAAATCTATGGTTGCTTGGTTGGAGTATGGAAATGGCGAAACACCTCACTCTACTCAGATTAAAGGGGATCATTTTGTTGGAAAATACTATGTTATTTTTGATAAGCATTATAGAGCAGAACAAACTGAATTGGTGGAAAGTGGTATGTCTAAAGAAGATGCAGAAAAACAAGCACCATTATTTAAAAAAGCTCAAGAGTTATTACGTCAATGGGAGGCCAAAGATGCTGAGGTAATAGCTCTTTGGGAGAAAATGAATAATTGGGTTTATGCTGGTTTTTCTTCGACCTATGATAGAATGGGTGTTAACTTTGATAAGAATTATTACGAAAGCGATACTTATCTTCTTGGAAAAGCTGTTATACAAGAAGGCTTAGACAAGGGAACATTCTTCAAGAGAGACGATGGTTCAGTTTGGATAGATTTAACTGAAGACGGTCTTGATGAGAAGATTTTATTACGTTCTGACGGTACAGCCGTATATATGACTCAAGATATTGGTACTGCTATACAGAGGCATCAAGATTTTGATTTTTCTCATATGGTATATACGGTAGGTAACGAACAGGACTACCATTTCAAGGTGTTATTCTTAATCCTTGATAAATTAGGATACGACTGGGCAAAAAACTGCTACCATTTATCCTATGGCATGGTAGATTTACCTTCTGGCAAAATGAAATCTAGAGAAGGTACTGTTGTTGATGCTGATGACTTGATGCAAGAAATGGTAGATTCTGCTAAAGCCATTGCTCAAGATTTAGGAAAACTTGATGGTATGGACGACTCAGAGTCCAAATTGCTTTATGAGAATATAGGTATGGGAGCTTTGAAATATTTTATGCTAAAGGTAGACCCTAAAAAACGTATGTTATTTGACCCCAAAGAGTCCATTGATTTTAATGGCAATACGGGTCCATTTATTCAATATACTCATGCTCGTATTCAAACTATGGTTAAAAAGTATAACAAAGAAGTTGAGTATAATTTAGATGGGCTAGAACTAAGTGATAAAGAAAGAGTCCTTATCAAGCAGATAAATAATTTTCCAACTGTCATCCAAGAGGCTGCTAATTCATTCAATCCAGCTTTAATAGCTAACTATGTGTATGATTTAGTTAAAGAGTTTAATGGTTTTTATCAGAATGTTCCTATATTGATTGGCGAAGATAAAAATCAAGTTGCATTTAGAATAGCTCTTTGTCAGATGGTAGCACGAGTAATTAAAACAGGTATGAAATTATTAGGGGTAAATGTTCCCGATAGAATGTAAAAGATATGTTTGAAAATTTATCAGAAAAATTAGAAAAAGCCTTTAAAATCCTTAAAGGTCAAGGAAGTATTTCGGAGATCAACGTCGCTCAGACTATGAAAGAAATCCGCAAGGCATTGTTAGCAGCCGATGTTGATTTTAAAACTGCTAAGCAGTTTACATCATCTGTTAAGGAAAAAGCTTTAGGTCAGCAAGTACTTACTGCTGTTGAGCCTGGACAATTGCTTACCAAGATTATGCAAGATGAA
>CEVR01029165.1_pt1 | contig 14304 bp, 1 predicted proteins | sample 356541 | NCBI WGS metagenome assembly CEVR01 (sample SAMEA2623734, study PRJEB7988) | marine metagenome | isolation source: saline water (ENVO:00002010), including
TACTTCTCCGCCATTAGTTAGATCAATACCTACACCAATATTTCCTGCGCCTGACAATGTTACATCGGATGTAACAGTAACTACTCCACCATCAACATCAATCAATGGATATGATGTTGAACTCATAGTGCTTATGTCAGAGGAAACAATGAATGCTCCACCGGAGCCTCCACCAAGTCTCAACTCTGCTCCACTTGGAACGACCATTTGTCCACTCTTTGTTGTAACAAAGTTCTCCAATGTACCTGCTTGAACATCCAATGTAGAACCGCTTTCTAGAATTATATCTACAGCATCTAAGTTACTCTCACCGGACATCTTTGATCTGTCACCTGTTGCAGTGTCTGTCTTCATAATGACAGTTCCACCGTTACCAATAGTTAGAGAAGGAGACACAACTGAATCTTCTCTGAATGTAAGTGTTGAACCTTCAAGAACTACTGTACATGAATCTACATACAAGTCTCCATGAAGTACCATTGTAGCACCCTTGAATTCGTATACTCCATTGACAAGTGCAGTAGTGAATGTATCGTTAGTAGCCATCCATGCACAATCCATTCCAGCGTCATTAAGAGTGACTGGAGGAGATACAAGTCTTACGTCTGCATAAGATCCAAGGTTGTAAGTACCAAAGTCAGCCAATGGGACTCCGGTTTGTAGAACTCCATTTTCGAATTGAACTTCAGTAGCTGGAGTTCCATCGAAAAGAACTGGGTTTGCTTGTCCTGCACCCGCTGCTCCACTGGCTCTTACGATATGTGAATCATATGTAGTTCCAGCGTGATCTCCAGTAATAACTGGAACTCTGTCAGTTTCTCCATTAGAATCAGTTACAGATTGATAAATTACTTTAGACGGGAACACTTCTGCTCCAGTTGAATCAAGAACAGATGCTGTAACAGTAACTCCTTGCTCTGGTATTTGGTCAGGAAGACCTGTGCTGGAGTCTACTCCCAATCGGTAGGTAAGTGCATTTGCGAATCCACCATAGTAGATTTCTGGGTCATTCACGAAAGATGTATCAACAGCGGTGAAACAATCTGATGTTTTTCCACTGTTATCTGCACAATCATTACCATTCAATGTTACATCAATAAGGAAAGCTGTTGAACCGTAACCACCGTAAACCAGGTATGGCCCAGTATTGGTAGCAGTAGTACTGGTAACATCTACATCAACAAGAATACCTTGAGATTGCTCTAGGTATATTGCAGAATCAGAACTACCATGTGTGAGAGTAGAAGTTTCCATTCTAATTGAGCTTGCATCATTAGGTGTACTACAGAATGAACTTAGTTGTCCAACATTGGAGTCAACTAATTCAAGATTAGCACCGCATCCATCAGAAACAAATACGCCTGTAACATCTAAATTAGTGAAAACAACTGCATCAGTTGAACCACCAGTGACACCAAGTTCTGCAATCTTGAAATCATTACCTACTGAAATTTGATCTGCAGTTCCAGGGAAAGTCCTGTACATTGTCATTTCAGGAGCAGTGACTCCATCGAATACTGAATCAGCACCCATTGAACCTGGCACGTTGGTTGTAGAACCACAATATGGGTCGATATCGAATCGATGATTGCTAGGCATGAAACCTGTACCAAGGTCAACATTGGTCAATGAAACCTTACTTGCAGCGCAAATCCAACCTTGAGCATAGTTTGGTGCGTTGAAGTTAGTTACTGTAACCTCTGAATTAGCACCATGACTCAAACCAAGGTTTACACCAGTGTTATCATAAGTCCACTGAGATTGTCCTGTCCATCTCCATTGGTCACCAACGTTTGGCGTAGTTGCAGTTACATCACTAATAGTAACTGTTTGAAGATCGGTTCGAATTAGCGTAACCTTAGAGTCTACGATGTTTACATACTCCATGGTCAAAGAACCACCAGTACTTCCTGAAACATCAGATGCAATAGCACCTGCCCAATCGTAATTGTTGTTGTTACATCGAGTCATAGTAGATGGGTTACCTGCTGTACCTGTCAATGTTGCAACAGTGTTTTGAGCAAAGTTGAAACAAGAACTTCTTGAGTCAGTAATTGCAAAGTTAGACATTGTAACAACTGTTCCTTGTCCGCTACCATGAGCGAATGCAGATTCTACATTTGAGTAAGATACATCAGATAGAGTAAATTCTCCTACGTCACAATCTTGAGTTGCAGTTCCACATCCTTGGTAACTTGAATCAGCTGGTCTACTACCTGCAGTTATTGCTGCATGGTTAGTGTTGCTGATAGAAACATGTTGCATTACATGTCTGTCTTCAACAGTTGCACCTGCACAGTCACTAGTAAATGCCAATCCATGCCATAGAGCATTTGAATTGACACTTGTGTCTGCGTTAAAGGTGATTGGGTCTGACGAAGTTCCCAATGCAGTGAACTTTGTACATGAACCATCAGCCTTGACGCCACCATCGAATGAGATACCTTTGTTCTCTCCGATAATAACTTCAACACCAGGCTCAATTGTCAAGTCAGCATCAATACTTAGGTAGCCGCTTGGATCTGTTGGTTGTACCTTGATTGGGCTGTCGATTAGATACCATGTTGTGTCATCGGTAATGTCAGAAAGTACTGTCTTACCTTGTCCATCAAATGGCATTGTTCTGTACCACATACCTTGACATGTAGTTCCGCCAGAAATTCCACAGAAATCCATGTTTTCTCTTGACCAGTAAGGCGCCATCATCATATCTGGGAATAATGTTGATGTTGTAGTCAAATCACACATTCTTCCACTTGAAGGCCAGCAAGATCCACCGCTTCCTTCTACTCTAACAGCGTTAGTTGAACCATCATCAATGAAATGAAGGACACCACTACCAGTTGCTTGAATTCTGTTCATTGAATCAGCACCAGCAAAAGATTGTCCATAGAATTCAAAGTTGAAATCATTAGGAATGTCGAAGTTACCAGCACAGTATTGGCCATAGTTAGCCCAATCTGAGTTAGAATCACATCTGTCATCGTTACTGAATGAATATGAAGTAACTGGGACAATTTGGGTAGATGATGCCAATGGTAGATTGGTCATACCCAAATCGAAGGTTTCTACTACATAATCACCAGAATCAGTCATAGTAAATCGTAGATTGTTGCTGTGTGGATTAGGGTTTCCGCCAAATCCAGCAATGTACTCATAGTAGTTACCAAGTTGTAATGTGTTAGTTCTGTCTTCTCTAATTCCGACAAGTCCAGATTTGTAGAAGTTGTAACAGTTCTCATCATAGTGGAATTCGAACTCGTTGGTTACATCGTACATAATTACCTGCATACTACATGCTCTTGAATCAGCGTAGTAAGATTGTGCTTGGTATTCATGCCACTCGACAACAAGAGTATTTGTTGGGTTGCCAACATCAAATGAATACGTGTTAGTAGTTACTGTATTTGCGCCACCTTGCCACAAATCTTTAGCTGTGACAAAATAAGACACTGAATCGCCTCTTGTTAGGCTGAAGTCATGTGACCAATCACAGTCTGTTGTGCTGCAAGTGTTTCTGTCCCCTGATGGAGTCAATGCTGCAGAAGCAGTAGTTTGCACACCATTTTCATCTGTAATTGTATAGACGATTGTTGGCCCGGTACCAGGTACTGGGCTAGTATCAAGTCCAGAGTCGAATGGACCGGAGTCACTAATTGAGAAAGAAACTGATCTATCTTCAGCGTGTGAATCTCCGATTTCTCCACCAGTGATTGCTGGTGCATTGTTATCTGGGTCTGGTGCGACATCTCTAATTTGCCATGACATACCGTTACCTTGAGCAGTTTGGAAATTCACATTTCCTGCACCTAGAGCAAATCCTTGCCACTGTCCACCAGCACTGGTTTGATCAGCATCTGGATTACATCTTGGCTCTGTGTTTTCTACAAACATATAGTGTCCAGCAGTTGTAACACAAATATAGTTGAATTGTCCTGCGGCTGTACCGAATGCGACACCACCAAATCCTGAGTTAGCACCCATACTTGGTGTTGCAGCGTCAGTCAAATCAATCACGAATGATTGGGCTTGACAACCTGAAGCACCACATTGAGAACTACTGGTACCCTTAGCATGATTGTAAGAATTTGTTTGGAATGGAGGTGGTGCAGTAGCACCGAAACTACCAGTAATAGTTTGTACATCAATAGTTGCACCGCCAGTACCGTCACCCCAGTAATCATAGTGGAATATGTTGTATGTTCCAGGAGAAATTGTTTGAATTGTATTACAAGGTCCACCAGTGTAAGAGTCAGAGTAAACTGTTCCACTAAATGAGGTTGAACCTGAGCATTGTGCGCCGGTTACAGTTTGGAATCCAGCTCCTCTAATGTCATTACGTCCCCAATCGTAGACAGTTCCTGTTGCAGTGTCTTGAATTGCTACTCCTGCTTCGTCACACCATGAGCCACAAGTATAGACCAATCTGCCTACGTCGCCTGCAGCAACAGTAAATGTGGTTCCTTGTCCACCGTTACCGCCAAATCCGCTAGATACACGAGTAATTACTGGTTGTGGACCAGCTGGCGTATGTATGTTAGAAGTATAAGTGGACATAGTGTAGGCATCCGGAGAGCTAGGGTCTAAAGGATCTGCAATACCAGTGCCTGCACCAGAAATCATCCACTCATTATTAGCAGAGTCAAAGACGAAAACTAGGTTTCCTGCACCAATTAATCCGTTAATTCCGAGAGGGCCACCAAAGTAAGCATCCAACTCTAGATTGTTAGTTGGTGCACCAGTACATGTGGAAATACCTGGAGTACAATCAGTTGCTACTCCTTCCCAGTTAACGTCCCAATGACCTGCTTCTTCACCATATGAAGTGTAGGAATCAATGTCAAAGAAACAGTTTCCTTGCCCATCTGTACCTGGAACTCGGCTTTGGTAAAGGAAGTTTGAACCACAGCGATCCAAGCCAAACTCGAAGAGGAATTCTCCGGAACTTGTGTAGTAGGTCATTTGTCGATCTACGTCAGAAGCAAATGAAGTTGTTGAAACACTGTTGTGTGGTTCTGCTTGTCTAATGTGATCCATGTAAGTGACGACTTTCATATCTGTTCCATCAGTTGGAGCAGAGTAAACGTCAGCCACTGTAAAGGTCATATCTGCTGTACCTGCTGCAGGGAATCGGCCTGCGTTAGGTGTTTGTGGTGGAATCTTAGTATTGTCAACTGCAGCAGCATCGCTGTAAGTCCAATAGTAATCTACAGTGTCTCCAGCTGTTGTATCTATGTTTGCAGCAAATCCACAAATTTGATTCTTAGAAGTACATGGATTGGTTGAAGCTGCATCAGCGACGGAATATGATTGACCTCCGTCAGTACTGTAGTGTAGTTTTGGCCCGTTAGCTGATGTTGAATCGATAGGATTACCAGTGTCCATCAAAGCCATGTATAGAGTTCTTTGTCCAGCAACATAAGTTGTAACACCGGTGTAATGATGATCAAATTCAACACTTGGAGGTGTTGCATCTGGAGTAGTATCTTCAAGTTCTACTGTTAGATAGAAGTCAGAGAAGGTCGCATGACCATCCATTTGACCTGAAGTCCAGCCATTATAACTGTTGTATGCAGGTGCCCAACCTAGTCCAAATTCAATGTATCCTCCATTGGAACCGTTCTTGTATACATCGGTGAACATTGCCATTGAACCTGTTCCACAGGCTATTACTGAACCACAAACAGATACAGTTGTAGGTGAATTTCCATTAGGCCAACCGATAGGTATAGGAGCTATTTGCTCAGAACTAATTAATGAGTTTAGTCTTAATCCTGAAGGTGAAGTTTGAATAACACCAGTTGCGCCACCTGCAGTTCCTATAACTACAATTCCTGTAGCACCAGTACCTGAACCATCACCGAGGGTGTCCCACACGAGTGCTTCATAAGTACCAGGTGTTTGTATTAGTACAGAATCTTCTGAAGTATAGGTTGTTGCTGCTTGACATGGAGGAGTAGATGTTGGGTTGATTGAACAAATGTCCCAGTTAGTAGACCAACCAGATGCTCCAGATTGTCTATAGTAAATCTCAGTTTCATCAGCATCGCCTACATTGTTTCCGGAAGTAAATTCAAAGTATGCTTCCTCTCCTGAAGCAACAGTAAATGTAACTGTTGCTGTCTCAGTGCCTGTAGGACTTCCACCTGCTCCACCTGGAGCTGCTGGTGAAAGGATTGGTGTTGGAGCAACCTGAGTTAGCTCCATTGAATTTTCACTAGGGTAGCAAGACCAAGAAGATCCAGGACAATTATAAGCAAGTCTAAACTCATTACCACTTGCAATTGTCATTGTGTCTGAAATACCATTAGCAACCACGTTGGTTTGAGTAGTTGTCCAAGTTGTACCACCTACTGCTCTTTCCTCGAAATAAATACCTGATCCACCATTAAGGCCATCGCCATAACTGTCAAAAGCGGTAAATTCCCAAGTACCTGCTGAGAAAATTCCACCGCTCTCATCAGATCCTGTACCGGAAATGAAATCAACAGAAGAACCGTCACAGACTGTCATGTCAGAGGTCATTGAATATTGATATCCACTTGTACCATAGATATCGTTATCTGCTTCACAATCATCGAACATAGAGAAATCATCGAAAGTGTATGTTGTGTATCCCACTGAGGTAGTTGGTGGAGTATAAGCTGGTAGAGGGACTCCTGTACAGTCAGATGGGGAGTAACGACTGTTTAGGTTGTTATTGTTGTTTACTGGCTCATCGCCACCGCAATCTTCCATAATTAGAAGGCCACCATAATCATTACTTCCAGCGTATAGCCTGGAAGATATCTCATAAGTTGCAGAAACAGATGCCACTGACAATGCTGTTGTACCATGAGTAAAGGTGAAATCAAATCTTGGTGAGCTCTGGTGATATCCACCATAGTTAGCCCAATCGTAAATAAATTGACGTCCCGATGAAGCTGGACTGAAACAGTCGACTGCATCTACGTCACAAACATCGTAATTACCAGCAGCGGTATCTGTAGAGTGAACATTAGAACCTACAGTAGGGTCAATGACTACAGGGAATGTAGTGTAATCATCTAGGAACCAGTCCATGTTTACTGCAGTAGTAATAGTAAGTCTTGTACCATCTAGAGTAAGGAAATATGTGGTTGAAGGTTCCAGTTCTTCTTGAACTTCGACTTTCTCACCATTTGATACTGCTCTTTCTGTATTAACTAAACCTGCTGATTCAAGAGAGTTGTCATGAGCATATGGTGCAGCAATGTAACCAATAACTTCACCAGTCTCAATCTTACGGATTTCAATCATTGAATCTGTGGAGAATACTTCTCCATTATCTAGAATCTCTTCTCCGTTAGAAAACAGTTGAACGTCATCTGGCAGACCAACGGTTTCTTGCAATCCGAAGAAGGCATTGGCTTTAGCGTCCATGGTTCTAATTGCTTCAAGTTGTCCGTCAAGAATAAGGTTCAAATCCTCTGATAGAGAATCGATAATGAACTCTTGCTTAACTTCATTTGATGAAACATGATATCGCAAATCCATTGTTTTACTCAACGGATAGTTGATGCTGTTGCCACCAACTTCAACGAACTTTGTTGGAGCATTGAATACTTCGTGGTTAACTTCCTCTATGTTTGTGTATGGTGTATAAATCCCTTCTAATTGAGGATCAACCATTAGCCCTTCATAGACTACAACAGGATATGGGTTCATACCTGCTACGATTACTTCATCTCCAACCATCATAGCTAGACCGTCATTCGCTTCTTGCCCAAATTGAACGGGTGTAAATATATCTTCAACATAGTAGCCTTGTTCATTGACTAATACCGAAGTATCGATGTCAACAAGCTGTCCCATGTTGTTTTGGTAATGCAATGGGTTGATGGAGTGAACAGATACTAAATTACCATCTTCATTGATGAAGGTTTTACTATCTTCAGTTCTCATGCCCAGCATTTCATAATCTTCGTCGAAGCCGAAAGATTCAGCATCAAACGAGGTTTTTTCTACTTCAGCACCAAAGTTTTCGGTACTGTCAGTTTTTGTATCTTGAGAATCAGTTACAACTGCTGACTCACTGTTGATATCTGAGTTGGTTACCATTGCCGACCAGGACATTAGTACCATCAAAAGACACAACAGCGAAGCAATTCCTATTCCGCCAAATACGCTTTTTACATTTTTATTTCTTAGTTCTTTCATTTGTCATTCCCCCATGCGGTACCGCATGTAATGCTACCCACGCTTTAAGCCCCTTATAGGCGTTGGGGTACATAATTTTTGAATAACATAATCTTGCTCTGAAAAATATCTAATATTGAATGTTAAAAAAAATAAAAAAAGCCGGGAAGAGAGCCGAAACTCCCTCCCCGGCAATTATGCTAAATCCGCAGATTTAACGTGCTAATACTTTCAGTTGGTGATCAACTTCAGTAGTCCCATTCCTTGTCGTCGTCGTCTTCACCTTCTCCACGGGATAGGATGAATGCTCCAACAACAAATGCAACAACTACTACTGCACCAATTACACCCCATGTCCAAGTTGGGACACCAGAGGATGCTTCGGAATCAGTTGTTGTAGTTCCATCATCAGGATTGGTTGTGTCTTGAGCTCTATCATACAGAATTGAATCTGTTGATGGACCATATGCGACGTTCATTACAGCATCATGTGGAGCGATACCAAAGTGAACTTGTGTTGTCTCTACTGTAGTATACTTTGCAATGGTTGCTTCTGTACCTTGCATTACCATAGTACATGCGTTTGCATCAATCATAACCTTCATTTCAGTAGCAGTAAACTCACCACGATTGTAGCATACATACCAGCCAGCAACATCTTCGTCGACTGCTGAAGGCTCCCATGCAACTACCCAGTTTTCTCCAGATTCGCTAATTGTTACAGAAGATGCTGTAACTGCTGCAACTGATGCATCAGATGTGACTGATGCTGAAACTGAATCTCCACAAGCATATTGGTTACAAAGTTGTGCTGTTACAGTATATGCTTGTCCATCACTTCCCGATGCCCAAGTAACTGAACGAGTATCGGATTCGACTCTATCATAGGTGACTTCTGGTGTTGAACCATCAGCCATTGTAACTTCGATCCTAACATTTTCATCACTTAGCAAAGCATCGTAATTGTAAGCAATAACAATGTCTCCTCCCTTTTCTGCTGTAGCAGTTAATTGAGTAATTGCACCAGCAGGTGGGTTAGGTGTTTCACAGTCATCTGCAATCAAATGGAAATGTGTTCCTGCAGGGACCATATCAGACCCTGCTGGGAAGTTGTAAGTATAACCAGATGTAGATGCATCGACCTCATCAGCAGCACCTGAAGCAACTGTAATAACTGTATTTCCAGCTTCCATCCACATGTATTGAACTCCCAAGTCATTAGGGAAATGGACGTGCATAGTCTGGTCAAGCACTACTGATGAATCATAAGTTGTTGATGGATTAACTGTAACAGAGCCAACAGGTGTTGCGCTATTTGCACATGAACTAATTGTTACCTCATCCAATGGACCATCTGCAAATGTCACGTCTAATCCACTTGTCTTTACTGTAGTAATGTAAACAGCATTAAAGCCATCTTCTAGACCTGATGCTGAGAATTGAAGGGTTGTAGCAACATCAATGTTTAGTGTTGAATCTTCTACATTGTATCCATCAGTAAATTCAAGTCTTACTTCCAAACTTGGAATCATTGTTTCAAGAATAGTGATTGTACATTCTCCACCTATAGCATCATCAGCGTTTGCACAATCAAGAGCAGCACCAAAACCATCAGCCCAAGTGAAATCTACACGATCTCCTTCAACATCAAAGGCGAAGGCTTGTAAAGTCACAGAATCGCCAACAAGTGCATTCATAATATTAGACTTGAATGTCGTTAGAGTTGGTGCAAAGTTATCTACTGTAATTGAATAATCTTCTTGGTTATTGATTGCAATCATATCAGAGATCTTTGTATCTACACTACCATCTGCATCATCGACTAGACCTACCATATTTGCTACAGCCTCAACATTAAATTCCCCGGAATCAAATACATGAGTTGCGCATGCAGTACCGATAAAGTCTGCATCGGTCCTATCTGTTGCTTCGCCGAGAGGTTTGTGATCAGGATACTCTTCACTGCTACAATTATCAGCTTCTAATACAGTAGTAGAACCATCTGAACTATCAGTAATAGTGAAAGTAACACTCCACTCATACAAAGAAGATGCTGAAGATGCGGTATTCATAACAACTGCAACTAGATTATATTCTCCTGTAGATAGTGTTTCAGTAACTCCACCGCCAATGAATCCATACCTGTCGCTAACCCCTTCAGTATTATCATCGCCTTCTTCGCCTGATTCCTCGTCACTTACTTGTGACAAATAATAGTCGAATAGTGTGATATCATGAACTGTAGTAGCATCACCATAGATAGATGCCTGATTATTACCACTAAATTCATCTTCTGCATCTGCACCTGTAATCAATCTTTCACAGGTACCTATCGATGAACCACATCCTTCAGCACCGTAAACTGTGTATGATTCAATTTCAACAGATACGGAGTATTCTCCATCTACTGGAGGAGTTAGTGTCATTATTGACTCACCAACAAGAGGATTTGAGTTGTTGCCGTTTTCATCAGCACCAATTAACATTCTTACATCACTTGCTGAATTTCCGTTACCGTCATCGGAGATTTCAACAGTTCTTTCATCACCAAGTATTTCAGTAAGATAAGTTGAACTTTGTACTGTACCGCCTGTAACGGTAACTGCAACTGTAGTATTTCTAAGGTTCATGAAGCCCATCGAACCTGCAAGGTTTACTGTCAATTTGAAATCAACATTGTCTGTTCCATCGACAGCTCCATTGATATCGTCACCATTTGAGTCTATCCAAGTTAGGTCAACTTCAATATCATGCCAATCTTTAACTTGGACTGGGAAAGAAATCTCATCGTTTCCTGGGTCACCAAGAACTTGAGAAGTTACTTTAACTTCTACAAAATAACTTCCTGCATAAGGAGTCCATAGAATTTCGCTTCCGGAAGTTGTTACTAAAGTAGATTCGCCTCCATCAATAAATTCGCCAGGTGTCAATACTGAATTCTGGCATGAGTTAGAACAAACAGCTTTGTCATTTGCCCAAGATAAATCATTACCATTTTGGTCCTTAGCAACATCGCCACGCTCGCCACCATCTGAGTCATAAACAGTTACTTGATACTGCATATTAGTTAGATCAGCATCACCACTGTTTCTCAAATATGCTTTGAAGTTGACAGTTTCGCCAGCCAACATCACATTGGTAGCATCATCACCAGCATATAGTGTCTCTCTAGGTGAAGTAACATACACAACTTCTGGGTCTGCGCCAGACCTTGCACTTGTTTCTTCAAATTCATTTTGCTCTTGTAACTCGTACACATCGATACTGGATAAAACACTAGCCAGCATCAAGATGACGAGAATCATTGGGGTCATTTTCTTCATAAGTATACCTCCGACGGTTCGGTATCCTCACCCACGCCAAAGGTCGTATTTATACTATAGGAAGGATTTATTCCCCTCTCAGCAACCTATTTCATGCTTAAAATGCCACTATGTGAATCATTTAGCAACCTAATTGGAGTATAGTTTTTGTATGAATGGCAAAATTAAATTTTCATAGATTTATTAGATAGAATATTTCACAAATATCCCATAATTTCTTGTAAAAAAGGCGATTTGAATAATTCTATAATCAAAATCCCTACAATAACCAAGATACAAGGTATCATGATTCTCTTAAAGCAGCAGATGGTGGTACTTTCGTCGCCCTTCGAATAGGTGCTGCAGTAGCTAACATGACCAATAACCATCCTCCGAAGACTATCATAAGAATAGTATTCCAGGGCAAGGTAAACGCAGCCCCTTGGTCTTGCCAAAATGCAACATAAAGGGCACGATGGAAACCAATTGCGATTAGAACACCATTGATAATTCCAAGAACGGCAACCCATGAAACCTCGATTAGGAATGATAGCATAACCATGCTCTTACGATAACCAAGCGCGCGTAATATACCGATTGTTTTACGACGCTCAGATACCGAACGTACGGTTACTACGCCAATACCACCTATACCTACAATCAAACCCAGAGCCAAGTATGCTTCAAAGATTCCTAGGATCGCAATAACGAGTGATTGGATAAGCATTACGTCATCAGATATCACAGAAATTGTAACTCCTTCACTATTGAGTTCTTCTTCTAATTCTTCAGCCAATTGTGCAGCTGCTATTCGGACATCTGCCGGTTTCCCAGTTGCTGAAAACGTACTAATCCCTGAATCATCAAAATCATTTGAGGGTGTAGCTGAATCACTCAAACTTACATACATTCTTGTGAGTCTACCATCGAACTGATCTTGGACAACATCGTCACTCAACCAAACCCCTGGAGAGAACAGATATGAGGACTGTTCCAAGAAGCCTGCAACAGTCACAATTCGCTTATTTCCGGGATTTGATAAATCAATTAGAAAAATCGAATCTCCAATTGAAAAACTTAACGTAGAAATTCCCGTTCCATCGGTACTTAATTCCAGTCCAAATGATGCGTCTAAAAGCACTAAATCTTGCCGATTTCTAACTGTATCCCATACCTCTTTTTCAGTGCTGCCAAACTGAGAATCCCACTCGAATAATGGTAGACCTCCGTGGTTGGCAAATCCTTCATCAAACCCACGCAAAACATATGGCATTCGCTCTTCATTAGAATCTTCCAAGAATGCTTCTGCCCGGTATACTAATCCTGTAGCATCAATATCATCAACAAGGCTTGAGTTTAGATTCCACAACGATGGATCATCCCCCAACTCAATCGGTCTTGAGCGAGAAGAGGTAAGCAGCAGTTCAAATTCACCTTCTGTTTCTTCGACAAATGAACTTGAGTAATTGTCAAATTGCTCAGTATAGCCACTTAATACAACTACTGAAAAGACTGTGATTGAAAACATTGCCATCACTACTGCAGTCCTAACTGGACTAGCCAGAGGATGTGCTAATGCAACTGGTACTGTTGGCCCCATACGCTTGGTCAAGAAGCGTGAGCGACCTAATCGCGAAACAAGCATTGGTGCTAAACTTGTTAGCACCATTACTCCAGCAAATACTTCTACCAAACCAAGTAAAATAAATGATAATTCATCTGGAGTCATATCATTACGAATCGGATCAATACCTGCAAGCAAGATTGTCCAAACTAACAACAAACTGCCAAGCCAAGCAAAACTATTGCGGCTAGCATTGCGAGCCAATTTATCCCAAACCTCACCTCTATTTCGAAGTATTATTGGTAATTCCCAAGTGAATATTGGTGTTACTGTAATAATAACAAAAACACCACCCATACTCCACAACAAGTAAGCAAATCCTGAATCAAATCCAAGTAGAACCAGAATTAGCAAAGCGAGTACTGCACCAGCCAAAGTGCAGAACTGAACTAACAGTAAAGGCCACGGAAGTCCACTCTGAACCCTTACCATTCCACCACGTAGTGCTGCAACAATGTTGAGCCTTGAAGTCCACAATGCAGTTGCCCATAAGGTAAGCATTGCTAACAAAAAGCCCCAAGCCCATCCAGCAAACAAGGAAGTAAACTCCCATGAGAAGGTAAACAAATCTGAGCCAGCGCTAGCGAATATGCTACTAAATCCAGCGCTAATACCCATGGCCAAAAGTAAGCCAATCAATGCACCAATTATACCAGCAATAGCAGCAATTACTACTCCCTCCATTACTGCTAATGCTCGAGCATCTGACCTAGTAATTCCAATTGCTCGCATCACACCAAGTTCGCTACGTCGTGATTCAGCTAACATCAATACGATTGTTAGAACAAGTAAAACTCCTGCTGCGATTGTAAAGGTACCAAAAACCAGAAACATGCCTGAAATAACCCCTGATGATTGAGCTGCAGTTTTGGCTGCTTCCACCTTAACTGCAGTAAATTGTAAGTTGATATCATCGCTACCTGAACGTTCATCGAACCAATTTGTCAAATTCAAAATCGCTTGATTAACTATTGAGTCATCATTAGAATCTAAGTCCCCTCCTGCCAAAATGATAATTGAACGCTCATCTTCTCCAGCAGCAGATAGTCGTTCACCATAATCAAGGGAAACAAAACCAAGCACCACATCATCTAAATCTGCTAATGATTCTAAGCCAGCCAACTCACTATATTCTCCATCATTGGTTAGACGTAATGCGCTATCATTACCAAAGGCATAAGGAATAAGTCCTTTGACCCATAAATTACTCAATCCTATATC
>CEVR01031337.1_pt1 | contig 14281 bp, 7 predicted proteins | sample 356541 | NCBI WGS metagenome assembly CEVR01 (sample SAMEA2623734, study PRJEB7988) | marine metagenome | isolation source: saline water (ENVO:00002010), including
CCATCATCCAAAAAATCAGATATTAAAAAGATAACACTTTTTCTTTTAGCAACTTTTAATAAGTAATCCAGAGCTTTTTTTATTGATGTTCCACTCTTTTTTGGATCTGTGTAAAGCAATTCACGAACGACTCTAAGCACATGACTTTTTCCTTTCTTTGGTGCTACGTATTTTTCCACGTCCTCAGAGAAAAGAATTAAACCAACTTTATCATTGTTTTTTATAGCAGAAAATCCCAATACAGCTGCAATCTCAGCTCCAAATTCTCTTTTTAACTGCTGATTTGACCCAAATTCTCCAGATGCAGATATATCAACTATGAGATATACAGTTAGTTCACGTTCTTCTTCAAAAATTTTAATAAAAGGGGATCCAGTTCTAGCAGTGACGTTCCAATCAATTAGACGAATATCATCACCTGGTTGATATTCTCTGACTTCAGAGAAGGTCATACCGCGACCCTTAAAAACAGAATGATATTCCCCTCCAAAAAGGTCATTTACCAATCCACGTGTACGAATTTCAATGCGCTTGACCTTCTTAAGGATCTGCTTAGGGATCATTTTCTATCTAGGGAACTTCTATTACTTCAAATAATCTTTGTATTACATCTTCAGGTGTTAATTCTTCAGCTTCCGCTTCATAGGTCAGGATAATACGATGTCGTAATACATCAGCACCAATATATCGAATATCTTCAGGAGTTATATAGCCACGATGTTCAGTGAATGCCCGAGATTTAGCAGCCCGAATAAGATTAATAGTTGCCCTAGGAGAAGCCCCAAAGTCAATAATCCCATCAAGGTCTTTTAGCCCAAAGTCTTTTGGATTCCTGGTTGCAAAAATTAGATTTAAAACATAATCCTCAACTTTTTCATCAACATAAATATCATGGATAATGGCCTGCGCATTTAATATTTCTTCAGGCGTAATTACAGAATCCATTGAGTTTGAATCCATTGGTTTTGTATTCTGTCGCAAAACTAATCGTTCTGAATCATGATCTGGATATTTAACTATAAGTTTGAACATGAAACGATCAACTTGGGCTTCAGGCAATGGATATGTACCTTCCTGTTCAATTGGATTTTGAGTGGCCATAACAAGAAAAGGAGAGTTTAGGTTAAAAGTATTTTCACCTATCGTGACTTGCCTTTCTTGCATCGCTTCTAAAAGTGCACTCTGAACCTTTGCTGGTGAACGATTAATCTCATCAGCTAAAATTATATTTGAAAAGATAGGCCCCTTTCTTGTGTCAAAACTTCCTGTTTTTTGATTATAGATCAATGTCCCTAGTAGATCAGCAGGTAGCATATCAGGAGTAAACTGGATTCTTTGAAATTCAGTTTTAATTAACTTAGCGAGTGTTTTTACAGTCATTGTCTTGGCAAGTCCTGGAACACCTTCTAATAATATGTGTCCATTTGATAAAATAGATATGATTATCTTACTTATTAATTCATCTTGACCAAGAATAACTTGGTTCATACCCTTTTTAAGATCATCTATAAAACTAGATGATTTAGAAATCTTATCATTGATCTCTGATAAACTAAAGTCACTCATAGAATTTTATTTAAGATGTGATATGCTTTAATGCGGGAATTTCTTCTATGCTTTTGCCTAGATATTCAATCTCGAATTTGACTGATGGAGATAATTCATGATCAGGGAATTTTTTTAGAAAACTTTCATATTCTACTTGCGCACTTTTTGTATCATTTAGGACATTAGCATAGATATATCCTATCATAAATAGTGCATGTGGTTCTTGTTCTGACCCAACAAATTTTTCACTTACCTTTCTATATTCCTGAATTGCAGTTGTGAAGTCTCTAAAATCATTCATGTATATATCGCCTAACATATACTGAGCCTTAGGTGTTAATTCATGTTGAGAGTATTTCTCTGTCATGTACATTAAGTGATCTACAGCTTCTTTTAATAATTTTTGTTTTCGAAGTGATTCAGCTTTATTTAGTATATATTCTGGAAATTCATTTATCTGTGCCTGTGCCTCTTTACCTTGAATGGATTTTCCATATCTTTCAACTGTATTTTGTAACTCAATAAAACCAGATTCGAGATCATTTTTCCAATTAAGATAAATCGAAGCCAGTTTGTATTGTGCTTTTGATGCCAAGCTATCATTAGGGTATTCTTTCAATAGAGTTTGAAGATCCCTTATGGCCAAATCTATCTGATTATTTTCAGTATTTTGCTGGGATGAATCAAAAAGCTCTGTTGATGTCTTCGTGCAACTCGCTACTAGCAATAATCCTAGTATAGCTAATGTATATTTAATTTTCATTATCTTCCTTTAATTAAAAGCTGCGGAAATTAATGACTGTTTCTTTCCACGTAAAGTATTTGCTAGAACTTAAATGCAATCAATATTCAAGAGTTCCATATTCGATTTATTAAAATAAATTCTGAACTCCAATATTAAATTGTTGTTTATTATGATCATCGATTTGAATCGCGTAGTCAAACCTAGCTGGCCCTAGGGGAGTTTCAAAGGTCAAACCTAAACCCACGTCCCACCTCATTTTGCCAATGAGATTATAATTTGATGGCTCGTCAGATAAAAATCCTCCATCAGAAAATAATGTCATTCCAAATGATTTATAGACATGTTGTCTAAGCTCAAAATTTGCCATTAACCTTGTAATACCGCCATTTGGTTCTCCTTGTTCATTTACGCTGAATTTGAGCACTTGCCACCCTCTCATTGATGTACTTCCACCAAGATAAAATTTTTCAAAAGAATAATCTTCATATGTTTGACTCCATTGCCATAGTCTCCCATACTGTATACGCATTGCACATACAGGACCTTTGGATAAAGAATAATAAGATTGCAATGTTACATCTGTTTTAAAATAATCTCGTGAACCATCAAAACCTGCTTTCTTAATTAAGCCCTGAAGTAAATATCCTTTTTTTGTAAAAAGAGGGTCATCCTTTCGATCAATATTGATCTTCAATGATATTGATCGTTCTTCAATATTTTCCTCCGATCTATCCGAAAAACGCTCCCAAATTGTTCTGGTTTCAAAATATGATCTACCCATTAGTTGAACACGCTGAGCAAGATTAGCACCAAAACGATCTATACCTTCTGGGAAATCAGTTTTTTTACCAAAAATAAATTTTTCATAGTATCCAATTATTTTTGTTGGAAATCTTATGCCTAAAAACCAATTTGTTGAAAGACTTGCATCATACCTAAGTCTAGAAGCGACAAAGCTAGTATCTATGGTGAACCCAGCTAATAGTTTCATAGAAAATTGTTTAGGAGAGTTTAGGAACGCACGGTCCCGCCATTCAATTATTGCACTAACCGCATCTATTTCATTAGCACCATCTGCAAAGCTGATTGGAACCAAACCACCAGAGGAATTCCATTCTCTCTGTTTGTACCTTTTTAAATCAATAAAAATATCTACTAAGGAATCAGAATCTGCAACTTTTGTAGGAATTAAGTTTGCCGTTGAGAAAATACCAATCTCTCTTAACTGCTTGGATGTTTTATCCATAATTGATTTGGAGTAGAGATCTCCAGCCTGGTATTTTAATTCTCTAAGGATTAAAGAGCTATCAATATTGCCTGTTCTTTCAAAAGCAGTACTCCTTAGATAATAGGTGTTTCCTTCATTTATACTAACATTAACAGAAACAGAGTCATCTACTATATCTTTAATTGAAATATCAAAATATAGTTTCCCTAATTCATGATATTCATTTTCTAATAAATATAAATTGTCATTTAAACCTACAGGGTCATATGGCTTATTTAACGATAATCCTAAAAGTTCTTTTATCCTTTCCTCACCTAATAGAGAATTTCCGTCTATATTAACTTTTGATAGATAGTACTGTTTACCTTCATTGATTGTAAATAAAATATTTACATATTTTTTATCAGAGATTTCTATTTCTGTGAATGAGTCATCTATCAATACATCAAGAAAACCCTTAGAATGATAATAATTTTTTAGGGTTAATGCATCTAATCGAAGTAAACGGTCATCAAACTCCGGTTTTCTAAAAAAGAAATTTGGAGGTCGTTGACGAACTATATATAGAACTTCATTCATTGAGACATTATCATTGCCTTCAAGCAGAATCTCTTTTATATACCTTTGTTCTGTTTCTGCATGCAAAATACCTAGGAGTATCCATAGGTAGAAAAGTACCTTTGTTATATATGACATAAATCAATAAGCATATCTATAGCGATATTTAAGATTCAAATTTCCTTCTTCATCATAAGCGCCAACTACAGAAAAATGACGGTTTAATTTATACTCAACGCCTATTTGTTTTTGATCATTATTAAGGGAAAAAGATCTTTTATAAGACAAATTTAAATATGCTCTTTCACTAAGCTTTGTTTTTACCGTCACTTCATAATCTTCATTTGCACCTTGGAGCAAGCCAGCTGCACCAGTGATATCTATATCATCTACATAGTTCATCATGCCAAGATTAGATTCTTTAAGATTTTTTTCTAATTGATTTTCTAATAATGTACCTAAAATTGAAACGGTTTGGTTCCCAAATCCTGTTGATGTCCATTCAGCATCTTCAATCCTCTTACCCCATGTCAATAATTCCAAAATGTCACTCTCTGAAAAACCACTACCAGACTCTAGGATAATATCAAGGTCATCAATACCACCCATTATTCGTAACTCAATTCTTTCATCATCAACCATCGTATTTGCGCTTACATCGATATAAGGATTAAAACCTTTGTTATCAAAGCTTACAAGGCCTTGCAGTTCATCAAAATAATCTGTAAATGAAATAACACTACCATCTTCAACGATGATCTGTCCACCAAAATCAACTTCTTGATTTCCTATTTGTCCTAAATTCAATTCACCAGTAACCTTTGCATTGATCTGAGAATTTTTAAAAAATGCAGAACCTAGTATTGGAATATTTAGATTGTAAGCCAAAATGGTTTCCTGACCATCCTGAATTGGTGTGCCAACATATTCAGTACTAAACTCATAAAATACATTTGCTTCCTGGGTTTCAATCGTACCATCAATTAAGACGGTGTCTCTACCAGCTATCGTTAGATCTAGATCGCTGATGCCTGAAATGTCTAAGAAAAGTAATTTATACGATGCGTTATTTGATTTTACTTTTAAATCATACCCTGGATGAAAAAATTTTGAAAAATCCATTGTACCATCAATATATGTATTCTGTCTTTCTTGCTTAGTACTATTGCCACTTGCATTGTGCAGTAGGGCCTCTAGTCTATTAATAATCAATTTATTATCTACCATTTTAGCATTACCATTAATCCGTGTAATTGGGTCACTAACCAACAATGTATATATGCTACCATCTTTTATATTTATGAAACCATTGCGTTTCATATCATTTGCTTGACCATTTAGTAATAATTTAATATCAATATCTCCATTAGTTGAATCCAAGTCTGCTAAATATGGAGAAAGGAAGGGTAATGAAGCCATTTTTGCATTCGCTTCAAAATTGATAGAGTCTTGATCGAAAAAATATCCAAATCTTGATGAATTAAGGTTAAGGTCAAAAGGTAGTGATCCAAACGCTGTAATAGATCCTTCTTTAGATATTGAACTAGCTGATACTACATCCAATTTACGGCCATTATAATTTCCCTGGCTTGATACATCCCCTAAGGATATTAAATCAAAAAGTGCATTTTCGATGTTAACATCATATGAAAATTTTGTTTTTTCTGGCGTTCCTTTTAAATCAAGTCTTCCAGTGGCAGTGCCACCTATTGTAAAAAATTTAGGAATGAATTGATGAATAAACTCTAAGGATAAGTTTGAAAAATTTGAATTAAGTGATATTAATGCATTCTTATTATTGCTTTTTTCAAAAGGAATAATTCCTGATGCTTGAATACCCATGGCGCCTTTGCGGGTCATTGTTATATCATCAAGGTGTAGCATTCCTTTTTTATAAAGGCATGATAATGTCATCTCATCAAATGGCTCATCCATATATTCACCTTTTTTCAAAGAGAGATCAGCATCGAGATCAATTTGCTTTCCATTTAAACTTACCCAAACTTCACCAAAAATTAGTCCAGATAATTTTAAACGCTCGTCTTCAAAAAATTGAGTTATTATTTCTGCATCAAAATTTGACATTTTAAACCTTCCCTCTGGACGATTACCGCCAGAAACTACTCCCTCCATCATGCCATCATTGATATGAAGTTCAAATGGATCAAAATGAAACATAGAGTCTTGAATAACAAAATGTAATGGCTTAGCATTTACGAGATAGTTATCTTGGTATGCAAATTGGACTCTATCGATCTGGTATTTATCAAATCCATCAAAGTATCCGGACGCTTGTAAGAAATCACTACCGGATTTGAAATGACAATTTTCTAAAATAATTGATCTATTATCTATAGATGCACTAACAGTGCCACTATCAAAACTTCTATGCTTCCATTGACCTTTGCCTGCCTTAATATCAATAAAGCCCGAAGGCATAGCATCATTCACTATTATTTGTGAGTTTAGCTCTAAGGATTCAAGAGAAAAATTACTAATAGTAACATTTTCGCATACCAATTCAGCAGATGTAGATGGAGAATAAGTATCTCCTGAAATCTTTAAGTTCCCAGTGGCTTTACCTGAAACAAAATCACCAGGCAAAAAACTATTCACAAGTTCAATATCAGCTCGTTCCAAATCTGTAAAAATATCAATGGTCTTTGAAGAAAAATCACTCTTACCTCTGATAGTTAAATAACTATCTCCGACCAATAACATTACGGGATCAATTGTTGATAATAAACTATCACTATAAGATAATTGACCATGGATAGAAATTTCACCTTGATTGAATAATTTATTTTCAATCATTTCAATGGTCATATCGATCTGGTCTAATGCTCCTTGATCAGTAAGACCTGCATCCATAATAAAAAGACCAGACATTTCAGTAGGTTTTTGATTTTTTAGCCATCTGCCTAAATCAAAATTATCTAAGTTCATATACCAGCTTATTCTTTCGTTTTCATTCCATAATCCATTTAGAGTTAACTTTGAATTCTCACCTTCAAGTTCAAGATCTTTTATAATCCATGTCTTTCCTCGTTTACTGAAATCAAAATGACCAATCATATTAAGACCTAGCTGGTTCTCAACTGATAATTCTCCATAAAAATTTTCAAGGTCTGATTCAAAATTAAAGTGACCTGTAAATGTAGAAAATTTTGTTTTTAGTGGCAATTTACTGAAAAGTTCTTCTGGAAAACTGAATTCTAGAGCTTCTATTGCCCCCTTTAGAATAGAGGTTTTTCTATTTAATGATAAATTCCCTAATACTGGCAATCCAAAAAGTTCGCCATTTATCTCTTTTAAAAAATATGAATAATCATCATAGCCTAATATCATTGTATTAAACTTGCATACCATATTAGAATTATTCTCTAATGATATCTTTACTAGGTCACAATTCAATAAAGGAGTTTCACCTCCGATAAGTTCTCCTCCAACCATAATATCAAAAATATATTTATTAGCTTTTATATTTGATTGTACTTTACCCTCAATAAAAAATGATCTTATATGAAATGGGATATTTAATCTCTCAAAACTTTGTTTTGAAGAATCTTTTGAATAATCATCATTTGCATAGTTTAAAGACAATCCTTCAACCGTTAATAGATCTAATGATGTAAATCCAATGAGTGATGAGAGAATTCCAATATTTATTGAAGCTTTATCTATTCCTATTGAAGAACCATTAATATGACTTAGGTTAACATTACTAAGTATAGTAGTACCAAACAGATAACCAGAAGATTGTTCAACTTTAACACTCCATCCGCTTGTTCTAATTCTATTGTTTAATTCAGATTGAAGATATTCTCCCCAAACTGCTGTCCTCAAAATAAGAGTTAAAACAAAAATGAGAGCTGCAGGTGCGATCAGTATATATTTTTTACCCTTTTCCATCATAGAAACATTATAAAATAAACTCGTATATAGAAAGCTAGTTCCAAATATAAAAAAAGCACTCTTATAGAGTGCTTTTTTTCATGTAATGGGTCAAAAAAAAGAGATTAATCTACAACTTCAAAATCTGCATCCTCAATTTCACCTTCTTTTTTATCTTTTTTCTTTGGGTCTTGGTTTGGTTTTTCATCTGAGGTGCCAGCGTCTTGGGTTGTCGTCGAGTCATACAATTTTGAAGCTAATGCACTCCATGAAGCATTTAAAGCATCCATGGAAGATTTAATATCATCTATAGTACCGTTTTCTTTTGCTTTTTTTAATGCCTCGACCTTTTCATTCAAATCACCTTTCTCAGACTCTTCAAGCTTATCTGCATGTTCATTGATATTTTTCTCAGTTTCATATATTAAATGTTCAGACTGATTTACCAAATCAATTTTCTCTCTTTTCTCTTTATCCTGAGATTCATGCTTCTTTGCGTCATTGACCATCTTATCTATTTCAGAGTCACTTAAACCACTAGAAGCTTCAATCCTTATACTCTGTTCTTTACCTGTTGCTTTATCTTTTGCATTTACATTAAGTATACCATTGGCATCTATATCAAAAGAGACTTCAATCTGAGGTACCCCGCGAGGAGAGGGAGGTATATCTGCTAGATGGAATCTACCAATTGTTTTATTATCTGATGCCATCTGTCTTTCACCTTGAAGGACATGAATCTCAACTGTGGTTTGGTTGTCAGCTGCAGTACTAAATACCTGGGATTTTTTCGTTGGGATGGTAGTATTCCTCTCTATCAAAGTTGTAGATACACTACCAAGTGTTTCTATACCAAGTGATAGGGGCGTAACATCGAGAAGAAGTATATCATCTACATCACCAGATAATACACCCCCTTGAATTGCTGCACCAAGGGCTACTACTTCATCAGGATTAACACTTTTATTTGGTTCCTTACCAAATATCTCTTTTACTTTTTCTTGAATTTTTGGAATACGTGTTGAGCCACCCACTAAGATAACTTCATCAATTTCTGACTTAGCTACTCCTGCATCTTCAATAGCTTGGACACATGGCTGTATTGTCCTTTCAATTAGATCACTCACTAATTCCTCAAATTTAGCTTGTGAAAGAGTAAGATTGAGATGCTTAGGGCCTGAAGCATCTGCTGTTACAAAAGGTAGATTAATATCTGTCTGTTTGGATGAAGATAATTCTTTTTTTGCTGTTTCTGCTGCTTCTTTCAAACGCTGCAGCGCCATCGGGTCACTTCTAAGATCAATACCGTCTGATTTTTCAAATTCATTGGCAATCCAATCAATAACTTTTTGATCAAAATCATCTCCTCCAAGATGCCCATCTCCGTTTGATGATTTTACTTCAAATACACCATCACCCAGTTCTAATATTGATACATCAAATGTCCCACCACCCAAATCAAAGACAGCTATTTTTTCATCTTTTTTCTTATCAAGGCCATAAGCTAGAGATGCTGCAGTTGGTTCATTAATAATACGCTTTACATTTAAACCAGCTATCTTTCCTGCATCTTTTGTAGCTTGCCTTTGAGAATCATTGAAATATGCAGGAACCGTTATAACTGCATCCGTAACTTTTGTACCAAGATATTCCTCAGCCTGTTGTTTCAATTTTTGTAGAACCATAGCAGAGATTTCAGGCGGTGTATATTCTTTATCTCCTGCTTTAACTACACAAGCTCCACTAGAATTTTTTTCGACTTTATAGGGTACTTCTGAGATCTCTGTAGCTACCTCATCAAACATCCTACCTACGAAACGTTTTATTGAAAAAATTGTATTCTCAGGGTTAGTAACAGCCTGTCGCTTTGCTGCTTGGCCTACTAGGCGTTCACCATCTTTTGCAAATCCAACAACGGATGGTGTTGTTCTGCCGCCTTCTGGGCTAGTGATTACAGTAGGCTCTCCGCCTTCCAATACTGCTACACATGAATTAGTAGTTCCAAGGTCAATTCCAATAATTTTACTCATCTGATCTCCAAAAAATCAATTATTATAAAAATTCAAAACTACTACGGCAAGGAATATACCATAGACAATAGTAAGCTATTATGGCAGATATCTATATCTAATAAATCAATATGGCAGATAAGTAAATAATGCCTTTATAAAAAATTTATATTATTTTAACGGTAATTTAGAAGATTTTGGAGATTTTTTGGTTTTAAAATCAAAAATCAATTTATCTTTTACTGACTTAACAGTTATAGTAGTACCTTTTGAATATACTTTTTTTAGAAGCAACTCAGATATAGGATCTTCAAGAGATCTTTGAATTTCGCGACGGAGCATTCTTACACCATATTTCGAATCATATCCTCTTCTTACTAAGTATTTTTTGGCTGATTTATTTAATTTCATCTTTAAGCCAATTTTTGAAAGATTATCAATAAGGTCTGAAATTTGAAGATCAATTATTTCGTAAACATCATTCTCACTAAGCTGATGGAAAACGATTGATTCATCAATTCTATTTACTAGTTCGGGAGAAAATAATTTCTGGACAGATTCCATAATTATTTCTTTCATTTTAAGATACTCTTCTTTGTCCTTTTGTGCACCAAACCCAAATCCATTATTTTTTAATTCTTTAGTACCTATATTAGAAGTCATAATTACAATTGCATTTCTAAAATCTATTTTTCTACCGAGTCCATCTGTTAAAACACCTTCATCAAATACTTGCAAAAGTATATTGAAAATATCTTGATGCCCTTTTTCAATTTCATCTAATAAAACCACTGAATAGGGATTTCTCCTTACCTTCTCTGTTAATTCACCACCTTCTTCGTATCCTACATAACCCGGAGGCGCTCCTATTAATCTTGATATAGAAAAACGCTCTGTAAACTCTGACATGTCAACTTTAACTAGTGCGTTTTTATGAGGAAATAGATATTTCGCTAAACATTTTGCTAATTCAGTTTTACCAACCCCTGTTGGTCCAAGAAAAAGAAAAACACCTATGGGTCTATCAGGATTTTTTAAACCAGTACGTGAACGTCTAATTGCATTTGATATACTATTGATTGCTTCATTTTGCCCAACAATATAATTACTTAGTTCTTTGTTGAGATGTAATAAACGTTGGCTTTCTGATTCCGCTACTTTTGAAAGCGGAATCCCAGTCATAAGGGACACGACATCTGCAATAGTTTCAGAGTCTATATTTACCGAATGTTTACCTTCTTTTTCTTGCCATTTTTTTTGAGCATTGGATAGTTTTTTTAACAAATGTCTTTCCCTATCTCTTAATTTTGCGGCTTCTTCAAATAATTGTTCAGATACTTTAATTTCTTTTTCTTCTCTAATATTTTGAACCTGGTGCTCTAAATTTAGAATGTTCCTTGGTACTTCTAAATTATACATATGAGCCCTAGCTCCTGCTTCATCCATTATGTCAATTGCTTTATCTGGCAGAAATTTATCTGATATATATCTTTCAGATAGATTAACACATGCATTTATTGCATTATCGGTATATTTTACTTTATGATGTTCTTGATATTTTTCTTTTAATCCATGAAGAATATCAATGGATTCATCGATTGAAGGTGAATCAACATTAATTTTCTGAAATCTACGGTCAAGCGCACCATCTTTTTCAATATACTTTCTATATTCATCCAACGTTGTGGCACCAATACAATGAATATCTCCCCTAGCTAAAGATGGTTTAAACATATTTGAGGCATCAAGAGAGCCTGAAGCTCCACCAGCTCCTACAATTGTATGTAGCTCATCAATGAAAATAATTATATTATCGCTCATTTCTAATTCCATCATTACGCTTTTAAGACGCTCTTCAAACTGGCCTCTATATTTTGTCCCAGCTACAATGGCTGCAATATCAAGAGATAAGATTCTTTGATTATGTAGTATTCTAGGCACTGTTTTTCGATTTATCCTCTGTGCTAATCCTTCAATTATTGCAGTTTTACCAACACCTGGCTCTCCAATTAAAACTGGATTATTCTTTTTTCTTCGGGTTAATATTTGGGCAACTCTTTCAATCTCATTTTCACGACCTATAACGGGATCTAACTTTCCTTTTTTTGCCATTTGGGTTATATCCCTAGAAAAATGATCCAAAGTTGGTGTTTTACTTTTACCAGATATTTCTGATGTGAGTTCGGGATCTATATCGGATTGATCATTATTACCAGACTCAATTAAATCACCAACAGTATCATAATCTAATGAAAATGTTTTTAAAATATCGCAAGCTATGCCCTCGGGCTCTTTTAGTAGAGCAAGCAATATATGCTCATCATCTGCAATATTTTCACCACGATTAGATGCCTCAATGAAAGAATTTCTTAATATACGTTCTGCTCTCCGCGTAAGGGGTAAATGGCCTAAAGTCATAGTTCCACCAGAAGATTTTATCATATCCTCTATCATTGCAACCATTTCAACTATATTAATATCAAATACATCTAATACTTTTCTTGATAGACCAGAATCTTCTTTTAACATGCCCAACAATAAATGTTCAGACCCTACATAGCTATGCCCAAGTCGAATTGCTTCCTCTTTTGATTGTTTAATAATACGTTGAACTCGTTTTGAAAAATTTTCTTTCATTTAGATTTTATTTTATAATATTAATGATCCATTCTCAAGTTTATATTGCTTATCTCCAATTGATGCTACGTCAGGATCATGTGTAGTTAAAACAATTGACTGACTAAAATCTCTATTAATTTGGCCCAATAGGTCAATAAGTTTTAAAGAATTTTTTTTGTCAAGATTGCCTGTTGGTTCATCTGCAAACAAAACACATGGTTTATTAATTATAGCTCGTATTGTTGCAACTCTAGACCTTTCTCCTCCTGATAATTGACTTGGCAAATGGTGGACCCTATCAATCAACCCAAGAGTTTGAAATAATTCAATTGCTTTAGTTTCATAATTATAATCACCTTTTATCCATGTAGGAACCATAACATTTTCTAATGCCGTAAGCTCAGGAAGAAGATGATGAAATTGAAAAATAAAACCAAGATCCTTATTCCTTAATGAAGAAATATCATTATCATTTAAATTATCTATGTTTACTCCGTTTATCTCTAATACCCCAGAATCAGGTTTATCCAATGTCCCTAGAATATTTAATGCTGTAGATTTTCCAGAACCAGACTGACCCATTATTGTTATTATCTCCCCTTCCATAACAGGAAGTGAAAATTTATCTAATACATTTAGCCTATTAGCGCCATTGGTATATGATTTATAGATATCAATTGCATTAAGTACTATTTTACCCATTGAATCGACTCATTGATCTGTATTTTTATTAATTTTCTTCCTGATGATAAAGATGCAATTAGAATAAAAAGAAGGGAAACACCCAAAATTATTAGAATATCTGACATATAGATCACCATTGGAAGTGAATCAATAAAATATACGTTTGAAGGTAATGGAATCAGGTTAAAATGGTTCTGTATTAAGATTAATAAAATGCCTATCAAAAAACCAAATAAGAGGCCTATGCCAGCTCGCTTTAAACCTAATAATATAATTATTCTATAAATTGATTTAATAGGTGCGCCCATTGCCCTAATAACACCCACTTCTTTCATTTTTTGAATTGATATTAGAGTTAAGTTTGCAGCTAGGTTGAATGCAGCAACTAAAAAGATCAAACATAAAACCACCATTGTTCCCAGTCGTTCCATTTTCATTGCATTAACTAAAGACTTATTTTGCTCATCCCAAGTAAATATAGAATATTCAGGACCTAACTTATTTTCTAATTCAGTTTTAACAATATCTCCATTTTCATTCTCAGTTCTTATATCAAATCCATCAAATTCTAATTTTCTTTTAAAAATATTTTGACCATCTTTTAAAGGAATAAACACCAAGCGTTCATCATAATCAAGAATCTTAGTTGAAAAAATACCGCTTATCTCCAATTTCTTTTTGAATGGTAAAGAAAAACCCACAGCTTGATCGATAGGGCTGTAAACATATAATATATCACCAACATCTTTTCCTAACCTATAGGCTAAATCTTTACCGATAACAATCTGTCCTAATTTGGGTATATTTCCTTGAATATTTATATCATAGAAATTTGCCATTTTTGTTTCATCAATTGCCTTAATTAATGCTACCCTTTTTAAATCATTAACCTCTATAATGCCCTTTCTTTCCATAAACGGCATAATGCCTTTAACACCTTTAGTATCAAATAAATCTTTCTCATTAGTAGTACCTACAATACGTATATCACCCTCA
>CEVR01091646.1_pt1 | contig 13994 bp, 11 predicted proteins | sample 356541 | NCBI WGS metagenome assembly CEVR01 (sample SAMEA2623734, study PRJEB7988) | marine metagenome | isolation source: saline water (ENVO:00002010), including
GGGTAGTGCGTATGCGGGTTGTGGCTGTGCGGGCTGTGGCTGTGCGGGCTGTGGCTGTGCGGATTGTGGCTGTGCGGATTGTGGTCGTGCGGATTGTGGTTGTGCGGATTGTGGCCGTGCGGATTGTGGCCGTGCGGATTGTGGCCGTGCGAAGAGCCACCCCCAGAGCGCCCTCCCATAATACCATAATTATATAAGTTTACGGTTGGTACGATGCTTTCTTTTATTGTAACACTCAAACCTTGTTGAATCGTTTGATTGAATCGTCGGAAAATGTCAAGTGACGCTCGAGTCATCATACCCATAAATCGAGTAGAATTCATACTTCCATAATTTAGCACTCGTAATGAGTCTCCATATAGTATATAATCGATTCTTCGAGTAAGATTATGACTTGATAAATAATACGAAATTCGGTGTGATATTTGTGTATATATTTCTTCAATAAATGGAATGAGTGTACGATTCCGACATCGTTCTATTTGCATACAAACTCGATTAAATTCGTCAAGAAGTGGGTCTATATCCCCACTATCATATGAGACATTTTTTCCATTTGCTATCAATCTCTGCGTAGAATAGAAATCATATTTAAAATCACGATTTCCATCATAATTGGCAACTCCGATATCATACAACTCATTCAACCTATTATCGCACGCACAAATAATCGACATAATATTCAAGTAATTCCTATGAAAATCTAGATCTCTATATACGATTAGAGATGGATCTGATTTGAATGCACGAATGGATATGTTTGTCGAATCACAAGCATCGTTATCTCGAATCCACTCTGGAATCGATGTATCATTTGTAGAAGTAGACCTCGTAATCAGAGTGTATTCATCATTGTGCGAAGACTCTATTGGCATCATATAAGTGAAAGGCGTTTGTGCTGACACATATGATTTGTATGTGATTTCACGACTACTCTCATACAAATGAACACTTACAAGTCCATTACATTGAATCGTCGGTTGAACATGGACATACATATATTGTACGCCTTGTTGCAATCTTAAAAATAATGTTGCATCAGAATTCGTATCAGGATGAACCTGATATTCAAGTTGCGATCGGTCAATTTGAGAACGAAGTTGCGTTCTTAGACTGTACCTTGGATTCCTTGTAGTCAAGGGAGGTGGCGATGGCCGAGGTGACCGATACCAAAAAGGTGAATTTGGCGTCATTGCTGGGATAGGTGGTAGGAATGGATATGGCGGCAACGGTGGCGGAGATGGAAAGGGGGACAATGGTGGCGGAGATGGAAAGGGGGACAATGGTGGCGGAAATGGAGGCAATGATGGTGGCGGCAATGGAGGCGATGATGGTGGAGGCAATGGAGGCGATGATGGTGGCGGCAATGGAGGTAATGATGGTGGCAATGATGGTGGTGGGGACGGAGGCGGAAATGGAAGAGGTAATCCTCCTAAAGGTGAAATCGTTTCTCGTTGCAATAGTGATATCGTGTCACTAGTAAAGGATTGTCCTGTATTATAATTCAAAACGGATTCTATATTTGTCGATGTTATCATCAAAGGAATACATAATCCATGTAAAGAGTATAAACGTGTAAAATAATTCGAAAATCGAAATGTTTGACAATTCGAAGGCAATATGCATCGACAATTAGGATGTTGTCCAGATCTGTACTGCATATATGGAGCCATGATTTCGGAGTTGCAATATGTATCTTGAGATATAGCGTCATAACACTGCAAAATACTTTCAGTATCGAATGATTTGTAGATGAATGTATTATTAAATGCCAGACAGTCTGCGGAAAAATCTCCACATGATGTATATGAACGCGTATCACGTATTTCCGATGATCCAAAATCTGAGGCTAAATTTTTGGTTTTAATATTAAAGGAAATATGAGAGCACCAGTCTGTATATGATGTATTTTGTTTTGTAAACAATACACTTAATCTTGTTCCAATTGCAACAGTTTCGTAAGAAAAAGTAGTGTTGAATACTTCAGTGGTAAATATAGAATCGTCTACACTCAGAGATACCTTGATCGTACTTGGCTGCGAAATACACAGAGTAGAAGCATCAATACGAACTTTTTGAAAAGATGTTTCTGCATAAAAACGAGTTTCTGTATCATAGTGTTCCGATCCTACATATAATGTTGTATCGGATGTCTGCGCAACACCAGTCGCAGGTACACATATAGCACAATGATGTCGTGAAATAATTGGAGCTGGTAAATGAGTTCTGAATCCAGCAGATACCAAATTGTTTGAAGATGCATATTTCAATGGACATGTTGACTCACAAAGCGTACAAAATGTGGAATTTGTTGTGGAACATACATTATTTTTACGCATCCAAAAACTCCAATTACCATAAGAACTATGCACCATATTTTCAGAAATCTGGTTTACTTTTGCATTCCTAAATGCTTCAGAGAGATGGTTCGAGTAAACTTCATTGTTTTCTGTGATCTCAGGTGCATCGTTTCTTATATGACCATTTACATACCAAGTCATATCTCTTATCGCGAACTCGTGGCCCAATTTCACAGATATACTATAGGGAGCATCATAACTTATTCTTCGTCTGTTTATAGTATTCCGCCACGCTATATATGTAGTATTCCACATGGAAATGATAGATAAATATTGTCTCAAAGGAGTCGCTATTTCTAAACAAGAATCTGTCAAAACTTGAAAATTGTCGTAGCATGCTGATTCAAGAGATATAAAATCAAAATCATCGTGAATCCACAAACAAGATCTCATAAAAAAATCATCTGGTGAATTCGAATCACATGGTGCAATTCTAATAAGATCCGAAGAATATACGAAATCAGCTAACAAGAACCACCAAAAACATTTCATTATTCTTTCACCAATATTTTTTTATCAAGTTTTTTTCTTCTTTCATAAACACAAACCATATTCACAAACCACACTAACACACAAACCAAACTATCATACACACAAACCGCACAAAATACAATCACAATTATAAAATTGGTGACGACGGACGATAATGTTGTAAGTATGACGATGGAAGGCTTACTGGAGCAACGCTTTCTTCCATGTATGGAGCTTCACATGTCGCACTTGCAAATATACTTTCATCATTATTACTGAGAGTTGTCTCATTCATTTCATGATCGTATGGCAATTCGATATTGTTCATCACAGTTTGATTTTCTTTCTCCACATTTATTAATTCCATTTGAGTAGGTACAGATGGACGAAGACGAACGGTCGACTTTAAAACACGCTTTCCTTTTTGTGGTTGCAACTGAATTGCCCGTGGATGCATCATGTTTGAATTCATCATCAAATCCATATATCCGGAACCAATACCGGCCAACTTGCCAGTCATTATATTCTGTGATACGCCCTTGCCATTGTCAACTTCACCAAAACATGCAGCGTCGCATAAAATATCGGGTGTCTCCTCAAAACTGCATCTTAGCAAAGGTCCTGTATCCATACGATTGATACCATGACGACTCAGTGGCATCATATAACCACCACGTGTCATCGTATTTACAATCATCATAATATGACGAGGATCCACATATGTTCCATCAAAAGAAATTGTCACTGTAAGTTCATTGTATAATACGGAGACAGCAGCCTCTAATCCAAGCGCTGCATGAATCTCATTGATATCGTTGCTTACTGTACTGTTCCAATCAACACATGGTATTGCACTCAGATCCACCAAATTGCAACCCTGTGTGTCGACAACATAATTTTTTTCATTCCCGATTTCAATGTCGCGAACAAATGCAGCTTGTATGTCCTTGTGACCACTTATCGCAACAGTATCCAACAACACAGATATAACTCGATGACATAGCAAACCTTCACGTTCTCGTGTTGAACCCTCAAATTTGCTCATCATCGTTTTCATCTCTTCAATGCGAATACGAACCACCCAATCAACATCGTTGGTCTCAGAACTAATAACATGAGCTTTTCCATGTAAACGACTTCGAAGAATTGTTCGTACTATAGGCGGAGTAATTCGACGAGTTTTCATTAACGACTGATTCAATAGCAGACGTATCACATAATTTGAATCATTCTCAGATCGAGGTATACCAATCAATGAATTCATTTCCACCATGAATGCGTCTCCACTTGAAGATCCTGGACATTCATCGTTGGGATCATAGACAAAATCGCAACTGCTCACGATATCGCTCAAACGAGTCAACGGCAAAGTATCTGCCAAAAACACTGCAAATTCGCGATTTTTTGCCACCTCTGGAATCAAACGAATCGTATTCGATGGTGTCTTAATTGTCTTCGCTTGATCTAATAATTCTTTGAGACGAGGAATCCCAAGCGTCACATTCTTGCTAATAACACCGGCAAAGTGGAATGTATTTAATGTCATCTGTGTACAAGGTTCGCCTATAGACTGCGCCGCAATAGATCCAACCATTTCTCCATAGTTTATACGAGATTTGATTGTTTTAGTTTCAATCTTCTTGAAGAGGTCGTGAATTTCATCGACAGACAATTTGGCAGCATACAATTTCGAGCTACAGAAAAAGTCGAGTAGAGTCGCACGATAAATTGCAGATGCCTTTTTTTGGACATAGAGTTTTACGACATCTTCCACTTCATCAAAAGTTGCAGACTCGCCAGTAACATGTTTCAGATGCATTCGATAGGGATTAAAGGGTAGTAATACACGGGAATCCAAATCTGTGTTTAGAACATTAAGTTTGCTGCGTAGAACAAGATCACGAGAGTATATAGCTTGTTCTGATTCCCATGAAGTCATTCTTTCACATATGCTTTCAACAGGTTCGTTTAGTATGTTGAGTTTCACTCGTTCAACACGAGCAGCATCCATACCATCACCTCCATATGAAAAATCGATAATGCACCCTTCTGCATTTCTGACAGTTCCATCATAACACACTTTATGATCTTCCATAGCTTTGATCTGACGTCGTTGAATGTAACCAGTGGTAGCAGTTTTCACAGCAGTGTCGACAAGACCTTCACGTCCACCCATCGCATGAAAAAAATACTCATGCGGATGAAGTCCTAATGCATAAGAATTTTGTACAAAACCTTGTCCGGCAAGGGAGTTGTCGATTTTTTCAAAGCATGTAAGCGTTCGGCCACCTTTCTCTGCAAATACACGATGTCCTTCCACAGATTGTTGGCCAACACAACCACAAATTTGAGACAGATTGATGGGGTTTCCTTTTGATCCTGCATTCACCATACTACGAATTGCATTTTTTGGATCGAGTTCTTCGTCAACGATTCCACCTGTTTGCATCAGTGTTTTCGAAAGAATTCTGACAATAGTGCTTTCAAGTACAGAATGTTCAGGAGAATTCTTCTCGATTGGTTCCTTTAATAATTCCTCGGCGTATCTCATAGCAGTAGTAATGCGTTCTTTTACACGTTCTTCTCCATTTTCTGATAAAACACAATCTTTGATGCTCACGGAAAATCCTCGAATCATGAGCCACGCATTCACGAGTCGTTGAATTTCGGACATCCATCGAACGACTATGGAACTTCCGAATTCACGAAAAAGAACATCAACAAAACCACCAGCCGAGCTACCAAGCATACTCTTATTCAGAACACCTGTAAGTATTCTTCCATTTCGAACAAAACATTTAGTATGATCCTTGAGATTGTTTGTTTCGAATTCAAGTCCAATCGACATATTTGAAGGAATAATCATAGATAGTAATTGTTTGCCACTCCAAAGTTCTTTCGGCTTTACAATGCAAGGCACAGGAAGATCAATTTTGGTGTACTTCAAACCAGCCAATAGATGACATACCAAAGTCCTATCCATCAACACATCATCTTTACTAAACAGATGAGCTCCTAAAAGACTGTCTTGTACGATCCCCATGACTGGTTTGTTAGCTTGAGGTGATATAACTTGTCTTGATACCATCATCAATGTCGCAACATCCGCTTGGGCTGCAGGTGACTGAGGCACATGCAAATTCATTTCGTCTCCATCAAAATCTGCATTGTATGGATTGGCACAACATAAATTCAGTCGAAATGTAGAACCTTTCATGAGCTTCACACGATGTCCCATCATTCCCATTTTATGAAGACTTGGTTGACGATTAAATACCACTATATCGTCATCTTGCAAATATCGTTCTACGATCCAGCCGTATTGAAGACGAATCTTTTCACGATTCGCACAATGATTGAGATTAATCATGACACCGTTAGATGTGATTACTGATTCAGCACCAAACATATGAGAAGAACCATTAACAACACGCTTTGTCAAAGATTCAATGTTTACCGAAGTCACCCGTTCAGGAATTGTAAGCGACATTGCAATTTTTTCAGGTATTCCAACTTGATCAACATCCATCACTGCATCGGGTGTGATCACACTTCTTGCCGAAAAATCAACACGCTTTCCCATCAAATTACCACGAATTCGACCGTCTTTACCTCGAAGCCTGTCTGTGAGTGATTTTGTAGGTGCACCGGAACGTTGAGTGGATTGCTTTTGACCTCGTATATTGTTATTCATATAAGTAAAAACTTCGAACTGTAGCTTTGAAATTTTCTCAATCATATCGGGACAAATATTATCAATATCCATCCAGTGTTTTTCATTCATGAAATTGAACAACTCTATTGATTTCTTGTTAATATCCTGTAGCTTGTGAGTCAAATCATCTTGACCTCTGGACCGAGAACCCTCTGATGCCATGATCGCAGGACGTGCAACAGGAGGCGGAACCAATATTGTAGTCAAAACCATATTCTTAGGGTGGCAAACTCTTGGATCCAATCCCATAATTTTGCAGTCCTCGTCACTAACATGTGTCAAAATTGAAAGAGCCTCTTTTTGTGTAAACGGTCTCATGCAAAACATTTTTTCTTCCTCATTTTCCCAATCCTCCGTAGTCCATTCAGCCTTGATACTCAAAGCACCTCGAACATAATTAGGCTGCGGAAATTGGCAATGAGGGCATTTTTTGCGAGTTTTCAACATATTGTATACATTCGTGAATTGATTCTTGCCGTATTCTACTGATTCAAATTGTGCCTTTTCTTCTTCAGTCAAACAAAGTTTTGAACAAGCAAAACAAATGCACCTAAGGCATTTGAATGTCGTGTCAAAAAATCCAATATGATACATCGGAAATGATAATGTGATATGACCTACATGACCTTGACAATGACGAACATCTTTACAACAAGTTCCACATAAAAGTCGACGATCCACTGTTCCCATACGATGATCGTTTATACCATTAGGATTTGGCAAACCTCTGTAGTATATAGTAGTATCTGTAACATGACAAGTCGACATACGTTCGATTTCTTCTGCCGACAACAGACCGAATTGTACCTCACCGGCACGAATCGGAAATTGTGTAGAACATCGATACGCAAGCATGTATTTGAACTAAAAAAAAATAAATTCAATCTGATGACTTTTTTTTTCGATGAATTACATTTTGACCCAAAAGCTACCGCTTTGCTATGTGGATGGTGTTGGATAACGGCGTGGACTTGCGCGTCGTGCGCACTCATAAAAAAATTTTACAAAAATCGAATCGCACCAGAAAATATTGACGCGTTAGAGTTCAAACTAAAGAGATACAAATTGTATGGAATTAATGTTGGACTTGCAATTTTGTACATGTCGTTGTTGGCTGCGTATACACACTTGGAACATCCAAAAAACATTGTTTTATTCGCTTCTATCATTGTCACTATGCCAAACATATATTTGATTCTGTTTGGTTGCTACCGAGATAATCTTATGATTCTACTGTTTGCAACAAGTATGTTCGCGTTCTCAATGTTGGCTGACATTTATTTGATCACACAAATGTCGAAATCTATATTTTATCAATTGATATTAGTGAGCATTTCAGTGAAGGCATTTGTGTCAATATTTATGATTTGTATGATGTGTTGCATGTCATGCGTGATTTGCTAATACTTATCTGCTTGAACGTTTTACACCTGAAATTAAATAGAAATTGCCTCAAATCGAGCGATCTCAATCTCTCCCTCGAGTAATTCTTTTAGTTTATCGATCATACCGTCTTCCACACGTGTCTGATAATACGCTTCATGATCGGCCTGTGAGTCCCATTCCTGGCGAATAACTAAAGTTGCAGGATCGTTTAGATCTGAAAGACACTGTATCAAACGACAACCCTTGCTCTGCCGAGTTTTCGCAACACCTTCCTCACTCGCAGCCATTTCTTCAAACTGCTTTTTACAATCTTCATCGCGGAAACGAAATGTTGCCAACACAATATGTGCTGCATCTGTATCTACCGCATCTGCTGCATCTGCATCTGTTGTAACATCATATAGAGAGGACATAATCCATGATCTGATGAACTCGAACATTTTTGTTTATAATCATGGAATTTTATTGTCCAATTTGAACGCTTCTCTGTGCGAATTATCGAAATATGTGTGTTGTCCTCATCATCGAAAAAAATACTACAATACTAAATGGGATGTGGTCAAGCAAAGTATGCTGAAAGTTCAGCATTTCTATCAACATCTCGTATGTCAAATGTTCATGTATGTGTAACACCCGCACTCTCAAGTGAGTACGGAGGAACTATAAAACTAAGCAGCAACCAACCCATTTCATGTGAATGGCGTAAAGATAACAGAACGGCGTTACTTAATCTTTCAAACAATGGCATGACGGCAACAAACGTAGAACCCGGAAATTATGAAATCATTTGTTCAACACCTCAAGGATATCACGATACCCTTCATGTTACTGTCAAAAGTATCGATCTCCTAGTAGTTGACAGATATATCGTCACTCATGCTTCCAGTGACATGGCAAGAGATGGTACAGTCGAAGCAATTATTACACAAATCGACAGGAAGAATGTACGATTTCTTTGGACATCTGGCGTAATAACAAATGAACCGATTCTTCATGATGTTCGACCTGGTATTTACGCAGTAAGCATTATTTCAAACAACAAAGTTCCGATACCATTTTATCATATTTGTTGTCCTGCAAATGTGCACATCAAGAGTTATTCCGACAAATAATCTTGCAAATTTAATTTTTTCAATATCTGCACATCGTTGCATGCGTCAAATCGAGATACCTTTGACAAAAAATCGTTTGAAGACAAATCAAGAAACCATGGTCGCGATAAATCGGATGGTACATGCACACAACATCGATCAAATATAATACTTGTTTCGTTTTGTGATTTCATTGTGCAGTATAATCGCAAGAGTGGCTCTGTTGACATTTTGTGGAAAGCCAGTTCAAAAAACTTTATGTTTACAATCAACGCCAAGGTATAAGGCTTGACATGCTCAACAAAAACATAAAAGTCCAGACTCGACACTTGATTCAATATGCCCGATAACATTGTCATTTTGTCGACTTTTTCACATTTCCAATACTCCACAGGAAGGCCAAGACAATAGACTTTCATCATATATTTTTTCGCAAGAATCAGAGATTCCTCGTCAATGGTTACAATATACTTTGATAAATTTTCTTCATATACACGTTGTACATATCCACGTTTACCGTTCAAATCTGTTCGCCGACTTAAACCATTCACCTCAAAAACAACACCTTTCATTTTTTTTCGAAAAAAAATATGCCAGAAACTCGTAATCAGCGCAGAAGCAGACGACGTCGCGAAACAAGAGACGAACGATTGGAACAAAGATACAAACGCGCTATTGATCAGAAAGCGAAAGCAACATGCACAATAGTATTTTCGAATTGGTACTACAATTCAATACAGGGATACGCATACAACCATCCTAAATTTGCATCAGGTGCAAGGTTAACCACATCAACTGTGACACACAACAACCGAGAATTCGCAGACGAAAATCTATGGGTCATAAGAACACAAAATAGTACATATCATGTTGTTCACATGTCCGATGCGTGGGAAAAAGTTGGAGCTGGAAATCCGCTAAAACGCTTAGTCTACAAATTATGGCCAAAAATGATCTTTCTTGCAATGTTTCAACGCATCATGTACAATCCAATGAATAGTGGGTACATGATGGCATTGCAAGATTTTCAGACCAGAATATAATTTATGCATGCTTCAAGATTTTATGCCCAACACACATACCTACGACAAACGAAATTAAAACAGCTATCAAAACAATAAATATGTTTTGCGATGGTGATTGATTACCGTCTAAGAAAGCTACACATGCGGCTTTCTCTTCCATACTCATATTGGAATGTTGCGTCCTCAAGTAATCTAACATACTCAAATGATCTTCTGCAGTCGTTGTGACTTCTATCTCTTCTTGTTTGTTTTCTTGGGTTTCCACGACATCATCTTGCTGTGAAACATCACTTCTTAGCTTTTTTTTGCCCGATACCTCTGGCACAATCCTCTTAATTCTGTTAGCACTGTCAAATTTTTCTTTAAACACTTTATCGCGTTCAAATAAATAATTTGCCTGTGCATCTGCACCTTCTTCTGAAATCGATTCTTCTTTAGTTGACATTTTAATTTAAGTTGAAAAAAAAATTGACCGTTCATGCGCAGACTCTTTTTTTCAATTTGGTTTTAATGATGGACGACAACATAATAAAACTATCTTCATTTTTATTTGCTGGATTCATAATACTATGTGTCGTGAATAAAAAAATACGTTATGCAGAAGACGACAAAACCAATAATTTGTCAAAATATGTTCAAACTTCAGATGTGACAGTATGTCATAAATATTCACAAACAGACATTGACGATGACGAATACCAGATATTATCCCAGACTACAAAACACCTGTGAGAAACTGTTCAAACGCATCATGATTACTGTTGGCAACTTTAAAAACTCCATCTCCACCATTCTGACAATCAATACAACTGCATTGACTCGTACATTGAACACCAGCTTGGAAACATTCGCAATATCTTTTCATACATTTAGAGCTCTTACACTTGCATCCACGAGAATGCATATTGCCATGCACAATCTTCTTGTCAAACGCAACTGGATTGCGTTTCAAAATAATGTCACGTGCCTTTTGCACACCTGCAGTATTACTCGCTGTATTCTGACAGTTTTCACAATTACAATCCACGCCACATAAAGAACCACTCGCAAAACAATCGCAATACAATTTCAAACACTTTGAGCTCTTGCATTTGCATTTCACAGTTTGTCTTGTTACTTGATCTTGCTGATTATCTGCTGCCGCTATATTAAAATCGATAGATTCAAATAAACCACCAAAGTCATTTGAAAAAATCTTCTTGTCTTTAGATTCTGGAGACACCCGCAATCGTTTTCTTGAGGGTGATGATCCTTCATCCATCGAAAAAAAACTTTGATTTTTTTTTCCAAAAAGTTTTCAATCGCTGGGAGATTCATATCCATCTACACTATCTGAATCGCTGATTACCTCAAAACCATCATCGGACACTACATTTAACTTTGCATTTGACATCACATCGGACATCATATCTGTGAATTTTGGTGAAACTGGAGGTGATTCTTCAGATTTGAAAAAATTGTATGTTGCCACAAGTTGACGCATACAATGCTCAAGCGTACACCTGCCAATACATCCCTTTGTCATCTTGTGTGTCAATATCATTGGACTTGTGTATACACCATTCTTTTCAATCACACTGTGCAACGCTAACCAAGCTCTAGCTAACAGAAATTCTTGAGAATACGGATTAGAATCATCTTTCAAATGAAGTATTACTTCTTCGTCTTCATTTTTAGTAAATGGAATATTGACACCGTTTGGTCGTTTATCGCTCTTGATTTTGACTACATCTCCTATTTTTTTCGATTCTATATCGTAGTATGTAATTCCATGTTTCTGTGCATAATTTTTCACAATATCCATGTAAAAAGATACCAATATATTCTTGTCAGAACGAATAGGCTTCAACATATTGCTGAAAGCATTTTGTTTCTCTATATAGTCTTCTCTTGCTTTTAATTTGAACGCTTTTGCAAGCGTTTTATTTGATCTCAATATAATTTGTTCACTCGTCATCCATTCTTCTAAACCATTCGTTTTCTGAACACAGTACCGATTATTTGACACTTCACGATTTTTCAAATTAGAACCATCTTCGTCTCCATCAAATGCAATAATTGTACATGCACCTCTTCGCTCAGTTTCCATTTTTCTTCTTGGCAAGTTTTTTTAAAAAATATTTGACGCATGGTGAAACATTTTTATGACGCAAAAAAAAAATCACCTATACTAAAAATGCTTAAATTAATTCTTGTTTTTACATCCTTCTTCTATACAAGAAGCGACATCATACTTGGTGGTCATGAAGACCTGCATTTCAATATCGCCAAAAGCATAAGCAATAACATTCTCAACGAAATGAAAAAAAATTGCTCGACAAACAATGACATTATTTGTGGTGTTGATCTTATAAAAATTGAAAAAGCTACTACGCAAACAGTTCATGGATACATATACGACATAAATGCACTCACAACAAAAGGAATGCTCGACATACAATTATGGTATCAAACCGCACCACAAATTGTCAGTATGCATAAATTTATATTGAATGACATAGACTTGCTTAAAAATATAAAATACTTCAAACCAAATGATATTATACCTTGATTGTTTCATATTCACTTGAATTTGTATTAGAAGCCACATTCACCTTTCTTTTTCTTGTACCACATCGCGTAATAGTAATCAGAAAAAGGAGGAACATCATGAAAACAAGAAAATTGTTTGCATCCGCCAATGTCTCTACCATGTCTACTAAAGCTCGAATAATACATTTTAACTTCATATTTTCTACTTGAAGTTCTTCTTTTGGATTTTCACCTAATTCTTTTCGGTCTAAATTCATAAGATACTGTTCAACTTGAAGAACTTCATCGTAGATTTCACTTGAACCACCTATAAATGCTGCTTTGAATTCTTCCAGTTCATTCATAACATCCACTGGAAATACTGGTAAAGGTGATGGGGTTGCTATCATATCTGCTCTAACAATCAATTTGGGTTGCGATTGCGTTATGGGTGGCGTTATGGGTGGCGTTATGGGCGGCGTTTCACTTATATTCATAATATACTGTTCAACTTGAAGAACTTCATCATATATTTTACTTGAACGACCTAACGCAGAAAATACTTCTTTGAATTCTTCCATTTCACTGATATCAACTGGAATTGCTGGTGAAGGTGATGGGCTATCTGCCTTTACAATCAATTTGGATTGCGATTGCGATACGGGCTGCGATATAGGCTGCAGTAATATGGGCTGCGATACGATGTCACAATAAGACATAGTCACGATGAAGAACTGCATACCTACACGATACATTCTTTTCTGTTCAAACGAAAAAAAATTTGATGGCAAGTATGCGACGAATTACTTTTTTTTGTTGTAAACATAAAAATGGCAGAATGGACACGAATATTGACCTATACGCGAAGAAGTATCGTTTCAGAATATAAACACGGAATTTTGCAACAAATTTCACAAACAACACCACATGCTGTCGTTTATTTTCCGAAATCAGACGAAAGCAAACAAATCCATATGACATGGTCAGAAAGAATACCTTATATGTTAGAGTGTATAGAATTCTGCACAGCATTCCGAGTCGAAGTATTGATTGAAAACGAACATGTATGCACTTATATTATATCTTGTAATATTCGAAATTTTCATAATCAACTACAAAATCAATTGTACGGTGAAACCTACATAATATCGCTCTTAAAAAATATGTGGAAACAGTCCACTACACACAGCTCACATGTTCAAACACCACCTTCTATATCCGATAATGTAATCAGTGCTCACGACGAACATCAAATGTGGGATGCAAGTATGATACTACTCGATCATCAAAAAAATTCGCTAGCTTATATGAAAAAAACAGAAGAAATAATACGAAACAGCAACTCTTTCGCATATAATGCACATATCGAAATATCCGACAAATACTTTTTAGATGTTGTTTCTGAAAAAATTGTAAACAAGAAACTTGAGAAAAT
>CEVR01172883.1_pt1 | contig 13880 bp, 9 predicted proteins | sample 356541 | NCBI WGS metagenome assembly CEVR01 (sample SAMEA2623734, study PRJEB7988) | marine metagenome | isolation source: saline water (ENVO:00002010), including
GCATTCCCGAACGATGCTTCTGAGACAATGGATTCCGACAACGATGGTGTTGGCGATAACGCTGATGCGTTTCCGAACGACGCTACGGAAACAGTCGATTCAGACAACGATGGCGTTGGTGATAACGCTGATGTATTCCCAACCGATTCGAATGAGTGGCTTGACAGTGACAGTGATGGTGTAGGAGATAATGCAGATGCATTCCCAAATGATGCAACAGAAACAATGGACTCGGACGGAGATAATGTTGGGGATAACGCAGACGAATTCCCCAACGACCCTACTGAAACGACTGACAGTGATGGGGATGAAGTCGGTGACAATGCTGACGTTTTTCCGAATGATGCAACCGAAGCGAGCGATGCTGATGAAGACATGATTGGAGACAATGCGGATACCGATGATGACAATGATGGTCTTCTTGATACCGAAGAAGCAATCCTTGGAACCGATCCTTTCGATGAAGATACGGATGGAGATGAAGTCAACGACTTCGAAGATGCCCTTCCACTGGACCCAAATGAAACGCTCGATTTTGATGGCGATGGTTTAGGCGACAATACAGACCCTGACGATGATAATGACGGAGTTGATGATGAGCAAGAATTTTCGGACGGAACCGACCGCCTAGATCCCGATTCCGATGATGATGGCGTTCTCGATGGTGATGATGTATTCCCAATGGATGCATCAGAAACGGATGATTCAGACAACGATGGAGTTGGCGATAATGCTGATGCATTCCCGAACGACCCACTTGAGACTATGGATTCTGATGCAGATGGAGTAGGTGACAATTCTGATGCATTCCCGAACGATGCAACAGAAACAATGGACTCGGACGGAGACACTGTAGGCGATAATGCAGATGCATTCCCAGTTGATGCTTCAGAGACAATGGATTCCGACAATGATGGCGTCGGTGATAACGCAGATGCATTCCCTAATGATGAAACTGAAACTATGGACAGCGACGGTGATGGCGTCGGTGATAATGAACAAAAGAAGGCTCAGGAAGAAGCAGATGCTGCCAAGATGCAAATGATGATCATCATTGGCGTTGTTATTGTCTTGGCTGCACTAGGAGGAGTCCTTTTCATGCGCCGAAATGGTTCCGATGAATTGGAACCGAAGGTAACAACACCTCTACCGCAAATTGATTCCGTACAATCCCCGCAGCCTCTGTATCCTACACAAGAAGCTCAAGCTGTTCAACAACAGGTTGTTGCAGAGCCTGCCGTCGAGAATCAATGGACCGATGAGAATGGACATACATGGCGAAAAATGAGCGATGGATCGACCTTGTGGTGGAATGGAACCGACTGGCAGAATGTTTAGGACTCCCCTGAGAACATCTAAATCAGTCCGTTAAATGGCAATGATATGGCCATCATAAATCTCAGTAATCTAAGCCGCCATTATGGTGAAGATGAAACGCTTGTCAAAGCACTGGATGACATATCAATCTCTATCGAAGAAGGTGAAATTGTAGCACTTCTTGGCCCATCGGGTTCTGGAAAAACGACATTGCTCAACACTATTGCAGCACTTGATATTCCGACCAACGGTTCTTACAAATTCAATGGCGAGGATGTTCCACTAGGCCACATCGAGAAAATGACCACATTTCGAAGAGAAAACGTTGGCTACATCTTTCAATTCTTCAATCTTCTCGCTGATTTAACAACGCTTGAAAACGTCCTACTCGTCCAAGATTTGGCTGGAGCAAGGGATAAGCAAAAAGCGCTCGATTTACTCGACGCTGTTGGACTTGAAGGGCTTGAAAACCGGTTTCCTTCGCAAATGTCTGGTGGTCAACGCCAACGTGTTGCCATCGCCCGTGCTTTAGCGAAGAGTCCACGCATCATCCTTGGAGATGAGTTGACTGGAAATCTTGATTCGGAAACATCAGCCATGGTCATGGAAGCGCTGATCAAGACATGTCGAAAAGAAAAGATGACCACGATATTCGTAACACACGACCAATCTCTTACTCGCTTTGCAACTCGTATCATCCATCTGGACAGCGGAAGGGTTGTTGAAGACGAGTCAGGCGGTCTCAAGAGCATCGCTATGACTGCAAAACATACGGCAGAAACCGTTCTCGATAACACCGTTGACGGTGTGAAAAAGATTGGTTCTAAAATCAAAGACGCGGCTCAATCAATCTTGGAGTGAAGGTCTTGAACACACTGCTCTTACGACGTTTGTCGCGTAGTTTAATGCGCACCAAACTTCGTATTTTGACCGTCGTTCTTCTAATTACGATTTCAGTCTATGCTGGTGTTGTGTTTTCCGAGCATTCCCGAAATGCTGATCGAGTCTACGACGATTTCTATGCTGAGACCAACTTTGCTGATCTTATGGCAACAAGTTACGATGTTGAACACAAAGACAATCTCACCAGTGCCTGTGATTCCATCGAACATCAGGGGTGTGAATCAAGTCTAATCTTAACCGGTCAATCCAAAACAGACGTCGATTGGATCTCATCAAAATTCTATGGAATTGAACGAGGTGAAGTAAACACGCTTTGGTCTGTTGAAGGGTCTGTGACGCCTTCAGCAGGAGAAATTGTCATCGATGCTCACTTCGCTTTGCACGATGAAATCAACATGAAGATTGGCGATACAATCGACATAATCGTCGGCGAAGGTGGAATTCAGACCTTTACTGTCATCGGTTTTGCCAATAGTCCATTGGAATTGTTTTATGCAAATCCTGATTCAATTGTACCTCAAGATTCAACCTACGTTATCGCGTACATGGATGCAGAAGTTCTCGCCCAAGTATCTGGAAACGATGCTCTTTCGCGAAATACACTGAACATCGATTTGTTGGGCACACCTGACTTCGATTTGAGCGATACAGAGGAAGACGAAGGAGTCGCATTACAACAGACCAAGGATACACTTGAGCAAGCAATGAACGAATCTGAAGCGGATGGTTATGTCCTCGATCGTGGTCAGCTCAGTGCTGAATTGCTGCGTTTGGATAAGGACAGTCTATCGAAATCAATTCCGTTTATACTCGGAATTCTGTTATTCATTAGCGGTATCGTCATCGCAGTATCTCTGGATCGATTGATTCGAACACAATCTCGAGAGATCGCCGTATTGCGAACCATTGGTGCTTCAACGGGGGACGTCATGACAGGATACTTGTTGGTTCCAATTGTGCTCGGCGTTCCTGGCGTATTGCTAGGCATACTTCTCGGAACTTCATCGATTGGATCGAGTGCGTTTACGGCGTTTTATTTCTCATTCCTCGGAATTCCAGTTGTCGTAACTCATCACTATGCAGACATTATCGCAACAATCTCCTTGTCTGCATTGCTCATCATATTCTTGTTTGGTATACGTCCAGCATGGAAAGCAGCTCGATTGCAGCCGCTTGACATTCTCGGGCAAGGAATGGACAAAAAGCCAAATCGCATTCTAACTCGGATTACCTCAGCGCTTCCGCCAGGTATAGGATTGGGATTGAGATCAACGTTCCGTAAACCTGCACGTTTGCTTGCTACACTGCTTGCATTGTCTTTGGCGATGGTGATTCTCGGCGGAAACATGATGTTCGTTTCAGGAATTACAGAATCATTCACAGAAGCTACCGATGATCAAGAAAACTGGGAATACCAAATTTCTGCATTCCCATCTGGATTGGAAAACATCACAGCATGGGCGGAAGACAACACGACTGCATTCGAATTGACATTGGTTGCACAAGCAACTGTCACTGGAACTACAAAGGTGATTGATATCAAAGGAAGCGATGTTCTATCCGAACAAGATGATGCAATGCATCGACTAAACCTGCTCGAAGGTGAACTCCCTGCTGTAGGGCAATCTCCTGCACAGGGAATTCTGGATGAAGGTTCTGCAGCACTCGAAGGTTACAGTGTTGGTGACATCATTTACGTGGATTTCAAAGGAGAACAACATTCCATCGAAATCGTTGGCATCGCAAGAGAACTTACTCGCTCGATTTACATGCACCGAGTGGATGTTCAGCCAATCACCGGAGAAGAAGCAAACGGAGCATTGCTTGTAACCAAGGAAGGGGTCGATATTGAAGACATTCGATTATCTACCGTTTCAATCGTAGAAAAAGAAACGATGGTAGCAGTCTTTGAGGACCTTCTTGATCAACAGAAAGACATTATGCAATCGATATATGTCCTCGGTGCATTGATGGCGATTGCAATTCTCTTCAACACACTTCTCATCAATTTGAGTGAACGAGATGCTGAATTAGCAACGCTCCGCGTCCTTGGCGCAAGTCGAACACGTTTGGCCATCATCCTCACTGTGGAACACATGTTCATCGGTCTTATTGGAGGCCTAGCCGGTGCACTCGCCAGTGTTGGATATTACTCCGGTGTTGCTAGTGTAGCCTCTACCTGGGTCTTCCATATGCCTGTAGTAATCGATTATACGGTCTTTTCCCAAATCATTGGATTTGTTTTATTCGCTGCATTGCTCACAACACCAGTTGGCGTATATCGAATCGGTCGAATGAATTTATTGGAAGTTGTTGCTCGACATGAACGATGAATAAGCCTAGAGTGTTCATTTGCATGATTGTGTTATTTTTTACGAACAGTTTCAGATATTAGGGTTAAATAGTTAACATTATTCGATAAAATATGGACCCTAACAACCATGAAGCAAAATGCCCAGTTATGCATGGCGGAATGACATCTTCCCAACCAGATAAGAGAACAAATCAACAATGGTGGCCAAACCAACTCAACCTTGCAATCCTACATCAGCACGATCGAAAATCAAGTCCAATGGGTGCTGATTTTGATTATTCTGAAGCGTTCAAGAACATCGATTACGCTGCCCTCAAGGCTGATCTTCATGCGCTCATGACCGACAGTCAAGATTGGTGGCCTGCTGATTACGGACACTACGGTCCGTTCTTCATTCGAATGACCTGGCATGCTGCTGGAACCTACCGAATCGGCGATGGTCGCGGTGGTGCAGGAACTGGTGCTATGCGCTTTGCTCCACTCAACAGCTGGCCTGACAACGGTAACCTCGACAAGGCTCGACGTTTGCTTTGGCCAATCAAGCAAAAGTACGGTAATGCCATCAGTTGGGCCGACCTTCTCGTTCTCACTGGTATCGTTGCGATTGAATCCATGGGCGGACCTGTCTTTGGATTCGGTGGTGGCCGTGCTGATATTTGGCATCCAGAAGAAGACATCTACTGGGGAAGTGAAGACGAATGGCTTGGAGATAATCGATACGGCGACACGCGCAAAGATTTGGAGAACCCACTCGCTGCGGTTCAAATGGGTCTGATTTACGTCAATCCTGAAGGTCCAAATGGAAACCCTGATCCTCTTCTCAGCGCTCAAGACATTCGTGAAACATTCGCTCGAATGGCTATGGACGACGAAGAAACCGTTGCACTCACCGCTGGTGGACACACCTTCGGAAAGGCACACGGTGCTGGTGATGCTGCCCACGTAGGTGCAGAACCTGAAGGTGCATCCATCGAAGAACAAGGATTCGGTTGGACCAGCACACACGGCTCTGGAAAGGGCCGTGATACAATCACCAGTGGTATCGAAGGTGCATGGACTGCAAACCCAATCGCTTGGGATAATGGATACTTTGACCTCCTCTTCAAGTACGAAGATGCTTGGAAGTTGGTCAAGAGCCCTGCTGGAGCAAACCAATGGACTCCTGAGAATCCTGATGAAGAAGACATGGCGCCTGATGCAGAAGATACATCCATGAAGGTTCCAACCATGATGACAACCGCTGACATGGCTATGATTCGTGATCCTGAATACCGCAAGATTTCGAAGCACTTCCACGAGAACCCTGATGCATTTGGTGATGCGTTTGCTCGTGCTTGGTTCAAACTCCTTCACCGTGATATGGGTCCAAAGGCTCGTTATCTCGGACCAGACGTTCCTGCTGAAGACTTGATTTGGCAAGATCCTGTTCCTGCTGGATCAACTTCCTTTGACGTTAATGCACTCAAGAGTGCGATCATGTCCAGTGGACTCTCAATCGCTGAGATGGTCGAAACTGCATGGGCAAGTGCTTCCACCTTCCGTGGCTCTGACATGCGTGGTGGAGCAAACGGTGCTCGTATCCGCCTCTCTCCACAGAAGGATTGGGAAGGCAACAAGCCTGCACAACTTGCTAAGGTTCTTTCAACTCTAGAACCACTTGCATCTGCTCATGGTGCAAGCATTGCTGATACAATCGTCCTCGCTGGAAACGCTGGTATTGAGATGGCTTCAGGTGTTGAAGTTCCATTTACTCCAGGCCGTGGAGATGCTAGTGAAGAACAAACAGATGGACCATCCTTCGACGTTCTCGAACCACTTGCGTGTGGATTCCGAAACTTCCTCAAGAAGAACTACGCGGTCAGCCCAGAAGAGATGATGCTCGATAAGGCACAACTCCTTGGCTTGACCGCTCCAGAAATGACTGTTCTTGTTGGTGGAATGCGTTCCCTTGGTGTTAGTTCCGATGAACGTGGACTATGGGGCGGAGACAGCAAACTGGACAGTTCCTGGTTCTCCACACTCCTCGACATGAACGTCGCTTGGACAGCTACAGGAAGCAATAGTTACGTCGCTCGTGACCGCAACACTGGAGCAGATGTTCGAACTGCAACTCGCTACGATCTCTCCTTTGGAAGCAACTCACAACTTCGAGCCATTGCTGAAGTCTATGCTCAAAACGACAACCACGACAAGTTCGTTGGAGACTTCGTTGCAGCATGGAACAAGGTCATGAACGCTGATCGATTCGACGTTTGAAATACGCAGTTGTTTTTATCTGAACTTCAACCAACACGTTCGATGACACGTACGTGGTCACCACGCATGTTGAGAGTCATTGGAATTGGTTGTTCGTACAATTCCATACTGACCTCTTCCTTGGTTTCGGAAACACTGGTTACACGAGCTTTCTCGCCCTTGAATGCACCTGATACGATTTCGACGATACAACCAACTTCAATACCAGCGGTAACAGCCTTTGGCTCAAGGTATGGGAGAATGTCCATCAAAGGAGCCTCTCCTGGAAGTACTTGCTTCGCATTCTTCAATGGAGTTTGGGAAATTCCACGGCGTGCTGTTGGATCTCGTCCACCAGAACGGCCGATTAACTTCTCGACGTGGTGAAGTGCACTTGATTCAACAAAGACATAGCCACGCATGTTGTTCGGATGTAGAACGGAGAAGATTTCTCCTTGTAGAGCAGTGAGTGAACCACTTCCGTGCAAACGAGCATACATCTCATCCGCTACACGAAGTTCTGAACCAATCGCTGTCTTGACGATGTAAAGGAATGAGCCAACAGAACCGTACATTTCACGGAACAACTTGTCTGAACCTTCCATCTCCATATTTGAGAAAAGACAGTTCTTCTCTTGCAATGTACCAGGATCAACCCATTCGTAGCCGACATATCGGCCAGTTGGTGTAACTTCTTCAGAGCTGGTTGCTACAAGAATCGGCATGACGTCGACGAGGTTTCTTCCCATGTCGATTCCACGTTCTGGACCTGTTCCAAGGTACTCAAGCACGTCAAGTGGAAGACCGGTTGCTTCGGATACACGGGCAAGGACTTCTTCAGGCGTATCTCCAACGCCCCAAACACCGTCCCAAAGTCCTGGGAAATCGTTGTCATCTTTACTTCTGCTCAAGAGCAAAAGTTTCTCTTCAAATCGTACAAATGCGATAAATGCTTCAGTCATGATGCCACCCCCAAATCCTCAGATGCCGAATACATCGTGAATCAGCCAAGGAATGAAATTGTCCATGATGACAAGAAGAATGAATCCAATTGCGCCAAGAACGAAAAGTCCGATACCGCAAACGATACTCGTTTGCTTGAACTCCTGAGGAGTTGGCTTTCGGGCCATTCGAATGATTCGGGCCCAAGAGCCGCGAGAAATCTTGCGGAATTGGGCTTCAATCCAGTCTTGACGGTCCTGAACAACATCTTCAAATGAGCGGGATTCGCCTTTTTCATCAGACATGGTACAACCTCGTGCTTTCCTACCGACCTAACCACTCATTATAACCGCTTCTATCGGGAGCAGAGTCAATCTTTGGTCAAAATCTCGGCAAGAGTTGATGAGGGGTGAACGCATCCAAGGTGTGTATGGCTTCACCGGACCCGTATGCGACATTGGGAGTTTCTCGCGATGCATCGGATGCTGAAATCAAGCGTGCATTTCGCAAATTAGCACGAAAATATCATCCTGATCGAAACCCAGATGACAACGCTGCTGAAGCCAAATTCAAGGAAGTTCAAGCCGCTTACGAAACCATCGGGGATGCCTCAAAACGTCAAGAATACGATCAAAAGAAGCGGATGGAAAATATGTTCGGCGGAGGTGGCCGCTCCCCCTTTGGAGGCGGAATGGGTGGCGGATTCGAAGATTTGATTGGACAGATGTTTGGAGGTCAACAACAAAATCCGTTTCAACAGCGCCGACGACCTGCTCAGCAACAACAACAACCCAAAGGAACTGATGTTCATGTGTCTGTCGATATCGATCTAGAAACGGCTGAAAAGGGGGGCGAGATTCAATTCCAGGCCCAGCGCCTCAAAGTTGGATCGAATAATGTTGCATCAAAAGTTCAACAAAACTTCCGCATTAAACTCAAGCCAGGCGAGTTGCATGGCACGGTAAAGCGTCTCAAACAACAAGGAAATGAGCATCCTCAAGGAACGCCTGGAGACCTACATGTTACCATACGCATTGATGCTGGAGAAGGACGTCGTTGGGAAAATGGAATTCTCATTCAAGAAATCGCTATTCCATTTTCGACCATGATGCTTGGTGGTAAAGTCAAAATTGAACTTCCTAGCGGAAAATCCGGTTTGTTGAAAGTTGCTGAGAATAGTCAACCTGGTGACCGAAGACGAATGGTGGGTGCAGGATACGGAGGTGGTGATCTCGATCTCGAGTTTATTCTAAACGAACTTGAGGAGCTCACTGCCGAGCAAAAAGCCGCAATCGAAGCATTGCGAGATGTTGGATTGTGAGTGTATGGGCCGACCAAAGAAAGCATCTTCCAATCGAGGACCTGATGCTGAACGTATGTGGCGAAGATTCACATCATTATTCACATCTAAGGATGAATGGAGTAAATGCTGGACTGCTGATGAAATCGCCGATTATCTCATCAAACATGAATCTCGCCCTCCAAGCCGAGAAGATTCCAAAGCATATCGAAAGCGCCTGACTACAGACCTTCAGGAAATTATCAGTAAATCCCGTAAACATGGAGATCACTTCAAGTGGGAAGGTAACAACACCATTTCAGCGCGTTCTCAAGAATCTATTGTCGAAATCGAGCAATCCGTAGCCGACTGGTCCGCTCGTTTGTCCCGTCTCAAAAAACAACCCCTCACGAATCTTGACGAGTGGAATGATATACTCGATGCGTGGGGATCGATGCTCGTTAACACTACCCTTTCGGATGCGATTCAAATCCATCCCGAAATTGGATTAAAATGGAAAAAATTCGATCTTAAACTCGAACTCAAAAGACTCGCAGCAAGGAAGTCTGGATTACGGTTTCCAGAATTTGAACCGGCTTTGACAATGATGCTAGTCAATGCAAAACGATGGTCAATTCTTGATCTTTTGAAGCGACGTTTGGAATGGAGACGTAAAAACAACGACAATCCATTTCCAGCAACCTATGAAACTAGTCTTGAACAATGGGCTGAGCAACTTCCAGATGTTGATGCTGCTAGTGCACTGGCTGAGAAAAGAAGTGATTTACAACATCTCCATTTCGTTACAATCGATCCGCCAGATGCTAAGGATTTTGACGATGCAGTGTGCCTTGAAGAACACGAAAACGGTCGTACGTTGTGGGTTGCAATAGCTGATGTTGCACACTACGTCACCAAGGATTCCTCTTTAGATGCAACTGCACAGGCACGGGCTACTTCGGTCTATCTTCCACATGCCGTTCTCCCTATGCTTCCTTTCCGACTCGCTGATGATCTGTGTTCCTTGCGAGCCAATGTTCCAAGGCTAGCCATGGTCATTGAAATGACACTCGATGATGATAACAATGTAATATCGTCAAGTGCGCATGAAGCCGTTATACTTGTGAAAGAAAATCTCGCTTACGAAGACACTTTGGAGGATGTAAGGTGGGACGGGTTGTTCAAACTGGCTGATGCATGGCAACAGGACGAATTGCGATTGAACATTAAACAAGGCGAGCAACGTCCGCGAATTCACGGTGAAAACGAATTGACAATCGAGGTTAAATGGCCGAACAAGGCGACGGAAATGATTGAAACATTTATGGTCAAAACAAACAATATCGTCGGTGAAATGCTTGGTAAAGCAGGAGCAGCATTACCCTGGAGGTGCCATCCCATGCCAGATTCGACCGATGTTCGAGATCTTAACAAGCAACTTGAAGCCCTTGAAATTTCGATACAACTTCCAGAACCTCGTACGAAATCAAAGGGTCAAGACGATACCGATGAACTGGCCGGATTGTTAGGGGCATGGGCTGGTCAAGACATTGATTTGAGTGGACTCTCATCTACTGAAGAAAAGACCGAAGTCGATGATTATCTTAGTAACGTTTCAGCACAAGATGCTCGTGACGAGATGTTGGATGGATTGCGACTTGCACAAGAACAAGCGAGCGCGCTTCGTTCATCTCTACGGCGTGTCGTCGATCAAGGATTGTTTCAACTGATGAATCGAGCACGATATGATGCGGTCAACATCGGTCATTTCGGTCTTAATCTCGATGCGTATGCTCACTTTACAAGTCCAATTCGCCGATATCCGGATCTCATTGTTCATCGACAACTCAAAGCGATGCTGCATCAGAAGGATTGGGTCTATGATGAAGATGAGATGATCGCACTAAGTGAACATTGTTCCCAACAAGGAAGAATGGCTCAATTACTTGAATGGGAGTTGGTAGCGATGACCTTGAACTGTCATCTTATGAATTCGGAAAATCAGCAATGGAATGCCCGTGTTGTTGGACTAAAAACACCTTGGATTTTCCTCGACCTCAATGATGATGGATCGATGCATGGTCGCATGCATCTCAAACAACTTTCAGCAAAAAAGAATCTATTCATCGACGATTTTGGTTTGAGTTTGTTGGAAGAAGGACGAGATGGACAAGACGAATCTGTTCTGCTTGAACTGGGGCAATTGTTCCCATGTAGAATCAGAGGATTGGATTTGTGGTCAGGCCGGCTTGACTTAGCACCAATTTGACATCAACCTTTTTAGAAACGGCTTTGAGCCAAGAACGAGTCAAATGACAATCGAGTCAACGTACCGCATTGAAGGCATGTCTTGTGCCGCCTGCGTTGCATCGGTCGATTCGATCATTAGCAAAGTCGATGATGTTGAACATGTACGCGTAAACCTTGCATTGGAAAAGGCCGTTGTTCGATGGAAGGAAGGTGCAACTCAAAACGACAATATCGTAGAACAGGCTGTCATCCAAGGCGGATTTGTGGCTAGTTCAATGCCAACGCCTCAGCAAATTCGAGAAGAGCGCGTATTGGCTGTTCGTCAACAGGGAATAAATGCTGGAATCGCACTCGCTTTAGCCATTCCAACGTTGATTCTAACCATGTTCATTTCCGACCTTGGTAGCAGTAATGGAATGAATTCGAATTGGCTTATCGCATTCTTACTCACGCTTCCAGTGTACCTCTATCTAGGACAGCAGTTCCACGTCGGCGCATGGAAGGCTCTACGCAATGGACGCGCCAACATGGACGTCCTTGTCCATTTAGGAACATCAACCGCTTTTTTCTGGTCAACATTGGTATTGTTTGAACCCGTACTACCATTTCTTCCACAAATTTTTGCGAGTACGAATCACGTTTATTTTGATGGAGCTGCGCTCATTATTGCTTTCGTTCTTCTTGGGAATTTCCTCGAAGGTCGGGCCAAATTACAAGCGACTAATGCTATCTTTTCCTTAATGGATCTTCAACCTAAAACCGCTAATGTCCTCGATGATAACAAAGGTACAACTCCCACTGCTGTAGAAGATGTGGAACCTGGAACAACGATTCTTGTAAAAACTGGTCAAACCATCCCTCTCGATGGACGTGTTATCGATGGTTCTGCACTCATCGATATGTCGATGATGACCGGTGAAACTTATCCTGTTCGAGTACGCGTTGGTGATGAAGTCATAGGAGGGACCATTCTTGTGGACGCTCCACTTACGATCTCAACGACGCAACCATACCATCAAACCGTTCTCTCCAACGTTATTCAACTGGTTGATGAAGCGCAAATGGGCAAGGCTCCAATACAACGATATGTCGATCGAATCGCTGCAGTTTTCGTTCCGATTGTAATCACATGTGCACTCATTGCTGCGGTCTATTGGGGATTATTTTCAGATGGATTTGGTCCTCGAACTGGAGGGGATATCGCGATTCTTGCTTTGGTGTCAACATTGGTCATTGCTTGCCCATGTGCGCTTGGATTAGCAACGCCAACCGCACTGATGGTCGGTACCGGCATCGGCGCACGCTATGGATTGCTCATCAAGGGCATTGAAGCCTTGGAACGCTCCCATGCGACAACCACACTGGTCGTTGACAAAACGGGGACGCTTACCACTGGAAAGCCAAAGGTGTCGCACATCGAATTCATCGATGGAGAAGTACGAGAAATTCTCGGTATCGCTGCATCATTGGAGCATGGGAGTACACATCCACTTGCCGATGCCATCACTAAAGCATGGGCGAATGTAACGAAGAATCGCCCTGAATTGAGTGATATCGCAAACGTTGGCGGCATGGGAATCATAGGAAAATTGGACGGCGATGTCGTCGCTATCGGAAATGAACCCTTGATGGAAAAATACGACGTGGATCTCTCGGCCCATCAAGAGAAGATTCAGCAAGCGGCTGCAAAGGGAGCGACTATTTCATTTGTATCAAAAGGGCAAAGTTTGCTTGGATGGATTGAGGTTACCGATCGATTACGCTCCACCACAAAAGGGGCAATTAAACACGCTAAACGCTACAACTTGGAAGTCATCATGCTTACTGGAGATCGCCTCGAAGCTGCTGAAAACATCGCTAAGGAGTGTGGTATCGAACAAGTTGTTGCCAATGTTCGACCAGATGATAAGGCGGAATTCATCTCTTCTCTCAAAGAACAAGGGAAGCATGTCGCCATGGTTGGCGATGGAATCAACGATGCAGCGGCACTAGCGACAGCTGATGTTGGTATAGCGATGGGAGCAGGAAGCGATATCGCTCTTGATTCAGCCGATATTGTTCTTCTTCGAAACGATTTGATGGATGCGATGAGCGCACTAGAACTCGGTCGTGTTACCGTGAAGAAAATTAGGACTAATCTCGGATGGGCATTCATCTACAACATAATCGGAATCCCCTTAGCTATGGGATTGCTTCTACCTTGGACAGGGTGGCTTCTTCCACCTGCATTTGCTGCCGCTGCAATGTCCTTATCATCGATCAGTGTTGTAATGAACTCGTTAACATTGAAATGGTGGAGGCCAAAGCAGATTGAGGCTTAATGCAAAATAGTTCCTCATCATGGGAGAACCATGAATCAAGTAGCACATGCGCTCAAAATCACTGGAATGACTTGTGGTTGTTGCTCTGGACGCGTAACACGTGTCCTTGAAGCAACTCCAGGCGTCATCCGGGCCGATATCTCTTGGCAAAATCATGCCGGTATCGTCGTCACAACATCTGATATCACAACCGAACAAGTCATGGCAATCGTCGCTTCAACTGGCTTCGGAGTTTCAGCCTAATCTTCAAAACCAAGGTTGACCGCCCTTGATTTGCGCGGGGGTCGCCCAGCTTGGTCAACGGCGGTGGGTTTAGGTC
>CEVR01016374.1_pt1 | contig 13755 bp, 12 predicted proteins | sample 356541 | NCBI WGS metagenome assembly CEVR01 (sample SAMEA2623734, study PRJEB7988) | marine metagenome | isolation source: saline water (ENVO:00002010), including
CAAGATTCTTGACCGTTCCACAAACAAGTTGATCTACGAGTCTAACGTAATGACTGTTTGAGCTGTGGTGCTTGAGTTCACTCAGCCCCTGTTATAAGAAACGCACATTCGCTCCGCGATTGTTTTTGCCAACTGGTTCTTCTCATTATGCGTTAGTTAACTAAACTAGAGTTTACAGTATTGATAAGACTAATAGACTACTGACTGTACATAAGTTTGTGAATAGTACTAATCTGAAACGATTTATTATCGGATTAGTAATCTGTTCCATGGGCGCATACCTAACATTCAATATGCTTGGGAGCACATCATGGACAACCTATTCTCACGGAGAAAAATTCGTAGTAGAGGAAGAATTTGGACCGGTTACATACGATTATCAAACTGACATGGAAATCGGTTTACAGGAAGCCACACTGTTTTCCTATTATGAAGAATGTGATGAAGATGACCGATGTTATGACTTAGAAATTGACAAAAAATTCGAACTATTACAAAAGCCCCTAGCATTGGATGAGCCAGGTATTGACTGCAAAGATACTGAAGACTCAGAAGAAGAAAAGATGTGTGATGTGGATTCGACAGGATCTACCACGCATTCAATAATAATCGCAGGCCTTGGACTTCTTGGTTTGACTCTTTTACTCGCTTGTATTAGCGTAGTAGGTTACATGCATGGAAAGATTGTAACTCTCTTGAGTTCAATATCTGGCATTATTGTTTTCGTTGCCCCAATAGCATGGTTTGTGATGTTACCTGACCTTAACAGTGGATTGGAGCCAAGCGAACAGAAGTGGAGGTTGTCTCATGCGTTTTACCTTACTCTACTTAGTGGACCTGTTATTTTCTTCGGCGGATTAGTATTTTTCGGCATGGAAGCATTTGCTCGCGATAAATATGAAGACTGGGACGATGAGGATTATGAAGCCGATGAAGAATATTCACAGATTACATCCTCAATATTGCGCAAAAATAGTTCTAGACCCGTACGACAAGAACAAGTCGATATCAATTGGCAGGGAGTGTGGGACGATGATGGATATGAATGGATAGAACATCCAGAAGGTAGCGGAATCTGGTATTGGCGTGACCAAGATACAGGCCAATGGGTTCGCCATTGATTTGTAAGTGGCTCCCAAACTTGGATTATAATCTAGAGAAACTTCATTAAATTACTCTCTCTAGAAGGTTGTATGAGAAAAGTTGCGATATTGCTTGCTTTGACAATGATGCTTGCCGGATGTACTGAACTTGCAGAGGATTCTACTGAATCTGAAACATATACAAATCAAGATTTGGAAGGATCATATTACGGTTTTACTGGTTTTAGAGTTGATATGAATGCTGATGATACCTATACAGTATATATCAAAGAACTAGAGGATTGTTATGATGATGCAGAAACAGCAGCTGGTGAAGTATCTGAGTCAGATGACGATGAACTCGTAGTTGATGGGAACTGTATTTATGAAGAGTATCCCGTTGATGGAGAGGATGATATCACGGTATCATCAACACTTGGATCTCATATGGGAGTTCCATACCTCATGTTAACCGTAAATGGGGACTCGGATTTTGTTTGTGATGATGGGTATGAAATTCCTGCAGATTGGGTGAATGATGGAGAAGAAGATTGTTCTGATGGTGAAGATGAGGCAGAAGATGCTTCCGATTCGATTGGTACTCAAAAAATAGCTGATGTTTATTTTTCTGCGGATGGATTTGGAATGCTGAACTATGAGGAATCCGTCGTGGATGAAATGTTCAGTTGTTTGTTATTAGCTCCTACTAATACTAGGGAATTAGATATGCAAGCGTATGAACTGATGGAAGAATTGATGGAAGATGATGATATTGACGAAGATGATCCTATGAGTTCAATACCATCGGAGGTAATCGCTTTGTATGCATCACTGGATGAAGATTATTCGAATAGCCCTCTCAGTAGTCTAGTCCCTGGATGTGGCGAAGACACCTCATTTGTAATGAGTAGCCTAATCTTTGGGGTATGGGCTAATTCTCTTGCTGAAAGTAACACTGGAGGGGATTTCGTTATGTATAATTTCGATATTTCAGATGCTTCTGGAGCCCCTACTTCAGGATCTGGAGATGATCTCGTTTACATACAGATGACTCAGGGTGATGAATTGGCGTGGCCGGATATTGATGTTCAGATGTCCGTGGATGGCGGTCCTTACTACCCGTGCACGAACCCGGTTCAAGCCTCAGATACAGGATGTGCTGTTTCTGACAACGATGATGGCTGGTGGGTATTAGGCGAAGATATCACAATCAGTGAAGGATCAGACAATTTATGTGATGGTTCTTGTGAGATTCAAGTTAGAATCTTGGATAGTGCTGAGAGTATGCTCATCTATGAGTCAAATCCCATCACCGTTGAATAATTTGTATCATTAGTTTCATTTGCAACCAGTGAATGGGCCTGCTATGGGAGTGCTTGAACAAGCTGATTGGGGCGTTTTCAAGCGTTCTGAAACATGGAAAGCGTTCGGTATCGCAATCGTACTCTTCACCTCCATTGCCTATGCAGGTTTGTCCTTATTCGATAGTATGGATGAAATTTTTCAATCTGATGCTGAACCTGCTCCAATCCCTGAGATTGTCATCGACAGCTTGAATCGTTCGGACATAGAAGCGAATTACACAAATGGTGATGGTCAAATTCAGTTGTCTGAACTCCGTGGAGATGTCATTATTCTCGACTTGATGGCCAGAGATTGCGGAAGTTGCCACTACGTCCAAGAGCATCTTGAGGCGAACATGGATGAATGGTACGCAACCGCTGATGCTAATGATGTTAATCTCCACATCATTGCATACGGGGCATGGTACTCTGAATCGCTTGATTACCTCAGTACATCGCTTGGTGAATACACTGTTCCGTTGTATCCAACTGGACTAGGGTCAACACAGTCAGCAACACTTGAGGATGGCTCATCGGCTGATCCTAAGCAATTGTTCACCACCGCTGGAACTGGCCAGATACCAGTTGTCATGGTCATCGATGTTGAAGGCTACATCATTGAACGACAGGCAACAGGGACTCCAGTGGGTGGATGGGATGATTTCAACAGCGCTGTTGAACTCGCTCTAACAGGGAACGTAACACTCACTATGGATGATAGAATTGCTTGGGAGGAACCTTCGACTTCCTTCGTTGCTATCTTTGTACTTGGAATGATTCTGTCTATTTTGGTTTACTTTTCTCCTTGTGCTTTCCCTGTATTACCAGGTTTCATCTCCTATTACCTCAGCCTTGGAGCACGTGAAGATGATCTCATCAAAGAGGGGAAGTTGAAGACTGCAATGCCCTCCTCATGGGTTATCGGAACGCTAGCAGGATTAGGGATGTGGACCTTTTTCATCATTATAGGGCTCATTGCATTCGCTATGGGAGAGGCCTTTGCACAATCAGGAATGGTTCACTACATTGCGATTGGAATTGCAATTCTTCTGGTCGTATTGGGTTCAATCATGCTCATCGGAGTTACTTCTCACATTCTTGGATTTGTTCAGAAATTCGTTGACCGTTGGTCGACGACTGAAATGGATGAAACGTTCACACCGCGACGTAACATGTACCTGTATGGAATCGGTTATGCTGCTGCATCGATAGATTGTACTGCAGCGGCTGTGTTGCCCTTCGTCATCTTCCTCGGCACACTTGGAACAAGTGCAACCATTTCGGGATTGTCTGGGTTGATGCTAGGTTTGCTTATTTTGATGATTATTGTCACCGTATTAGTTGGTCTTGGTCGTCAAGTTATGATCAATTTCCTACGTCGAATGACTGGAATGATCAAGATGGTTGGTTCGTGGATGATGATTATGGCAGGTATAGGATTGACAATTTACCTTACTCAGCCTGAGGTTGTATCCTCATTATTCGCTTGAAATGATTGAAATCTTTCATCAAATTCACCCTGTATTGTTCTTTTGATCACAGGTTTAATCAATGAAAAATGAATTATTAATGCATAGATTATTCCGGTTATTATATCGAAAAGATAGTGCTGTTGTGTAGTCATTGTAGAATAGCCAAGAATTAACCATGCAATCCATAGAAGTGTATGATTAAGTTTTGAAATTTTGAAAACCAATGGAACTGCAAGAACTACACATAGGCTGTGGACTATGTGCAAACTTGGCCAAGCATTGTATGGTTCATCTATACTATGGATTAAGCTAAGCAGTGTAGTAAGCAGGTCATCTCCTTGTATTGAATCTCTCATATCTACTTGAACTGGGAACAGAATAAATAATACGAAAACGGGTAGTGTTGCAACCACTAGTCTTTGAGTAAACACAATCGCAAGTTTCCTTTGAATCTCTTCTCTAGCGAAGAAAGGAATTAGCACATAATACAGATAAAAAGAGAAGTAACCCAAATTAAGAATTGGGATATATGGTGTAATTGCATCAATATTCAACATTGGATCAAATGCAATCCATTCACGATAACTATTGATTTGATTGGCTATGTGATATGGGATTCCAACGAGTACAAAAAATATCAATCCTATTGATATGGTGAACATTATTCGCTTTTGACGAATTCTCCATAGATGCTTCCATTGATTCCATGGAGAGGATTCAAACAATCTTAACACGATAGTCCCGCCTCATACTAATCGAGAACTTGAATGAATCATTATTCCTCTTGTATATCTGATTGGTTTAGGGCAAGTGAACCAAGAATTGTAACCAGTCCTGAACCGACTAAAGCCCATACGAATACCCACAGATTGGTCAGTCCTCCATCGACAGGAGAAATCGCCCCACCCCCAACCTCAGCCATAGTTGGATAAATTAGGTACATTGTGTACTGTTTAATTCCCTCATAACTAGTTGCAGGTTCATATATTCCATATGCTATTACGGCCAATATCCCACAAATAGCTCCTGCAAGTGCAGCTTTTCTGTGGACTTTTTCCCATAAGCATAGTAATACTGGTAGGACAGTTGCTGCAGCTAATAGATCCGCAAACAGGAATATCGCAAATATGCTATATCCATTTTCTACTCCCCAGACAGCCAGATAGATTGCCATTGGAATTAGTGCTAGTGTGAAAATTCGTGCAGCAGATATATTCACCTTTCCATCGAAAATATCACGGCTTATCGAGGCAACAATGGCATTTTGTAATGTATCTGCACTAGAACAAATTAGTGCAATACCTAATACGATGAAAAACCCGAGAATCAATATGTTAGCATCTTCAATGAGATAGAAGAATGCTGCGGAAGGATCTGCAACCTCTCCTTGCCCTGCAACCGCAGTACCTAGGAATCCCATTGTGAACATTAGTGGGAATACCAAAGCAGCTGCAAACCAAGCGCCCTTCTTTAGCGCTTCACTATCTTCTGCAGCATGAGTTCGCTGCCAATTACCTTGTGAAAACATTTCAGCAGCGGTAATTGCTAGGATTAGAGCTAGGCCAGACTTGAATGAAGTCATGTTCAAGTCCGAAATACTGCCATGAGCCCAACCAAATTCCAGACCTTCAGGATTGTGGGCTTTAGCTTGCGTGAAAAGGTTACTTATATCTCCTCCAAAAACAAATAAGAGTAGGGTTACAAGTAACCAGATTACAAACCAACCTTGCCATCTATCCGTTTGTAATGATGCTGGTAGTCCTCCATAACTAGTATACGCCGCAGTCACCAATGCAACAATAACGATTGGATATATTGGTTTAATTCCAGCCAATATTTCCATCGCTCGTCCAATAGCGGTTAACTCTGCAAAAAGGAATGTAAACATATAGAGGATTGAAATGATACCAACATAGAGTTGCATTGGCCTCCCTAAGCGAATTTTGACATAATCTGCTAGAGTGACTCCAGATGGTAATTTCGAACGAATCTTAGGTCCAACATAGGCCAAGAGAAGGAATGGAGTTGATGCAGAAATAGCATATCCAAGCACTTCCCAAAATCCTCCATAATATCCTACCTCAGAAGGAGCGAAAAGAAGCCAAAGCCCCATTCCTGAAGCAAATAGACTCAATCCAATACCCATCCAATTTTGGCTGGAGCGAGCGGAAAGATATTCATCATTATCAAGTTCTTTTTTTCCTACAGATGTAAATCCTACATAGGCAAAGAAACCTAGCGTTGCAAGCATCAAACCATAAGCAATATTCGTATTCATAACAACACCCTAGTTTTCGCCAGCGAGTGCGTTGATCATCGCATGGCATTTATCCACTACTTCCAGTGGATTTTCCGCAAGAATATACAACGAAGGTTCCCATCCGAAATCACCGATATCGAGAATCACATCGATTTCAGAATTACTATCTTCCAAGCCACTACGATTTGCATCTGCTAGTTCCCATCCCAGTTGATTACATGCATCTTGAACAGCATCGATATCGGTTCCTTCATAATCGCCTGGAGGACGAATATTGATGATCGAGCACTTTGAAGAATCACTTTTCCTTGCTTTAAGGAGCATTTCGGCTAAATGTGTTGATGATCCGAATTGTGGTTTACCATGCGTTCGTAATTCACCATCGATAGCAGTAATTTTACCCGGTACAGCAGCAACATCTTCGGGGGAGTTCGCTGAAGTGAGACATGCGGCGATGTTCATGCCAACGTTTGGAATAACTGGTATGACAAGTCTCGAATTGATGCGACCGATTGCCCATTCAAGTCGGCGTATTAGAGCATGTTCGTTTTGATCATCCTCCAAATCTAATCCAGTGAGCGTTTTGTCAAAACGAAGAACTTGATTTCCTGTAAATTGGAATTCAATAATGAATCGCTGCCGAAGAAGTTCTTCGCTCTGCCCTACAGAGAGTAAACCCCCTGTGATCTCTTTTGCCCAAGCATCGACCGTAAGTTCATCTGCAGAACCTGGCAATTGGGCTATCGGTTTCTGATATTGTCTTGATATGGTGCTCTGTGTTGTACCAAGCATTGATGCGATATTCATTTGTGACCACCCTTGGCCACGTAATTCTCGAGCAAGTTGCATGTGCAGGCGGGTTAGCCACGCGTCACCGGTTTCTCCTAGCATGTGTGTGGGTAAAACGATTCAGTTATTCAATATATGTAATGAAAAATGCAATTCGCATAGAATTGACTAGGGCGTGAGAATGACCACGTTCAAAGACCCGTTTCCCTAGGACCAAATATGGAGGCGGAGAGGTTTCTGGATGAAGTCCTCATCCGCGTTAAATCATTCCTAGAATCCAGTCAAACCGAGTCTAAAATACGGGACTCGCAAACGTATTCATCATTGGCTCGTACCTCTGATCTTAAGCTGCCGATGGAGGGGCGAGGGCTCGAGGCTGTATTGGATGATATTGAATCGGTACTGCGAGATTCTGTACGTACAACCGCTCCTGGTTTCATGAATCCATTATGGGGTGGTCTTTCTACTGCTTCGATAGCAGGAGAGTTGGTGACAGCAGCCACAAACACTGCGATGTACACGTATGAAATCGCACCAATTGCAACCTTGATCGAATCAACGCTTCTTAAGCGGATGGGAGAACTTGCTGATTTTGGTAACAGCCAAGGTACACTGACCACTGGTGGGTCAAATGGCAATTTGCTAGGAATGCTCTGTGCTCGTCAAGCCAAGGCTCCTCTCTCGAGCCATTCCGGATTCGATGGAGCAAAAATGGTGGCATTTGTATCGGAAGAGTCTCATTATTCATTTAGCATAGCATCCAATGTGATTGGCATAGGTCACTCTAATCTCATCAAAGTTCGGTGCAATGAGGACGGACAAATGCGCCCAGAATCTCTTGAGGAAGAAATTGATCGAGCATTACGTGAAGGCCAGATTCCTTTCGCAGTACTAGCTACGAGTGGAACCACTGTGCGGGGGAGTTTCGATCCATTACGCGAGATTGCTGCCATTGCACACAAATACGAACTGTGGATGCATGTGGATGCTGCTTGGGGTGGCTCATGTCTCTTCTCGTCACGATATCGCTCGCTTATGGATGGGATTGAACTTGCAGATAGTTTCTGCTGGGATGCACATAAAATGATGGGTGTTCCTCTGATTTGTTCCGCATTCATCGTCAAAGATGCTGAAATGTTACGAACGGTTTGCTCAAACGGTAATACTGCTCACTATCTATACCTAGAAACGGGTGAAAACGTAGATTTGGGTCAATATTCGCTTCAATGTGGTCGTCGGAATGATGCGCTTAAGTTATGGCTAGCATGGCGTGAAATTGGTGATGCTGGATGGGCTTCGATGGTCGAGAGATTCATGGAGTTAGCCGATTACTTAGAAGAACGCGTAAAAGAAAACGAATATTTGCAGATGGTTAGCAAAAGAATGTGGACAAATGTTTGCTTCAGGTATGTGGGGAATTCACCTGATGGCGATATCAATCGCATCAATGCTGAATTGCGACAACGTATCATTCAAGATGGACGCTTTATGGTTAGTCGAAGTACTATCGACGATCAAATCATTCTTCGGTCAGTTATTGCAAATCGAAATGTCACTGAAGAATCTCTCGATTCATTCCTTGACTGCGTAATCTCGCTTGGAAAGGATATTGAGCGAGGTTTACCTCAAAAGTAACACAGGCGTGAGATAAATGAGCGAAGGTCCATTGGTAAGAACTGCACTGTATGATGAACACGTCGCTCTTGATGGCAATATTGTCGATTTTCATGGCTTTGAACTGCCGATATGGTATTCAAACATCAAAGCTGAGCACATCGCTACTAGAGAAACATCAGGTTTGTTTGATGTTTCCCACATGGGTACGTTTCGATTCACAGGATCAAAGGTACGAGAGTGGCTTGAAAGTGTTGCGACACAAAAAGTGACATCGATTCCAGTTGGAAGATGTGCCTATACACATTTTCTCGATAAGGATGGTTTCATTATCGATGATATGATTTTTGCAGTTGTTTCTGAGACTGAAATTCTTGGGGTACCAAATGCTTCGATGATCGATGTCATGTGGGATTGGTTTCATGAGTGCTCTCCTGCTGATTCAGGCGTCACGATCGAGAACCTTTCACCTGAGATGTCCATCATCGCGCTTCAAGGTCCTCAAAGCAAATTACTCCTTGATGCAGCCTTCGGAGAGGGCCAACATGTTGGTAGATTCAAGTGGTCAACTTTGTCGGAAAACAGTCTCGGTGTTGAAGGATGGATTCAGGGAACTGGATACACTGGGGAAGCAGGATACGAGATATTTGTTCCAAATGATTCAATCGCTCTGGTTTGGCGCGCATTGATCAATGCTGGAGCAACACCGGTCGGACTTGGTGCGCGCGATACATTAAGGCTTGAGAAGGGATATCTCCTCTCTGGAGTTGATTTCTTGTGGCCAGGACTAGATGATGGTTCGAACAAGTTCCTCGCTCGAGATTCTTGGGAAACGAATGTTCCGTTCGGTCTTGATATCGAACATGATTTCATTGGACGTGATAGTGTAATCTCTCATTCTGATTCCGATGAGCGTTGGTGGGGCATCAAATATGTTGAGCGAGGTCCTTTGCCACGACCTGGAAAAGATGTATTATCTCTCGATGGTTCAAAAATCGGTCAATTAACGTCAGGTGCACCATCTCCTTCCCTCGGAAATACAGGTATTGGTATCGGATATATTTCCGGAGTTAGTGAAGGAGATGAAGTTCTGATCGTTGCAAGTCCTCGCTCATCGGTAAGGGCTGTTATTACTCGCCCTCCTTTTGTATAGACGCTCTTCGATTCTTGTTGGTTCAATGACGAATATTATGAGCGCTACGCGCTTGGTTGAAACTGTCTGCAGAGGTTAGTCCTATGGTTGATCAATTACCAAATCTTGGAAGGGAAGAAGAAATGCTGAAAGAGATGGGTGTGAAATCCATCGATGCGCTGTTTGCAGATGTACCTGAAGCTGTACGAATGGTCGGTGATTTACCACTACCAGAACCGCAAAGTGAAGAGGAATTGTTGTCCGATGCAAAGCGTTTGCTTGGAGCTAACCTTGCCCTAGGAGATCAACCATCGTTTCTTGGAGCAGGTTTGTATCGAAACTTCGTTCCTTCAAGCGTCTTTCAACTTATTACGCGTGGAGAATTTCTTACCTCATACACGCCCTATCAACCAGAAGTATCTCAGGGAATGCTGCAAGCTATGTGGGAGTTTCAATCACTGATTTCAGAATTGATTGCAATGCCGATTACCAATCTGTCATTGTATGACGGGTCAACAGCTGCTGCAGAAGCATTGACCTGTGCAGTTCGTGTTCATAATCGTAAAGCAGAACAGAAAGATACTGTCTACATCTCGGAACTGATACCGGCTGATAGGGTATCGGTCATCCACAATTACTGTCAAGGCGCAGGTATCGAAATCAAGACATTAAAGCACGATGATAATGGTTGCATCAATCTCGAAGATGTGAATCGTGCTCAAGGGTCTTGTGCTGTTTATGTAGAACAACCCAATCCTATCGGTATCATTGATGGTGGTTATCCTTCCTTGAAGGAAATTATCGGTGAAAACACCGCACTCATTGTCGGTGTTCAACCTGTTTCGCTTGGATTGCTTGAAGCCCCTGGAAACTACGGTGCAGACATCGTTATTGGCGAAGGACAACCTCTTGGAAGCCCGATTACAGGCGGTGGACCTATCTATGGTATCTTCGGATGTACGAAACCTTACCTCCGTTTGATGCCCGGTCGAATTGTCGGACGAAGTATCGACGTTGACGGTAAGGAAGCCTATTGCCTCACCCTCTCAACTCGTGAGCAACATATCCGTCGACATCGTGCAACTTCCAATATTTGTACCAATGAGACATTGATTGCCCTCATGGGCGCTATGCACATGTCTTTGTTAGGTCCTGAAGGGCTTGAACATCTTGCAGTTCGTAACATGGCAGCATGCACACAACTCAAGCGGCAGATTTCAGCTCTGGGTTCAATAAGTCTGCCATATGAAAAACAGTCACACTTCAATGAATTCGTTGTCGAACTACCTGATACAACATCATCCTGTTTATCCTATCTAGAGAGCGAAGGTATTGTTGGTGGATTTGACGTATCAGATTGGTATCCGGAAAAGGTCAATCAAATGTTGTTGACTGTAACCGATCAAACCAGCCAACAAGATATCGATCGATTGATACAATCACTTTCGAATTGGACGAAGGAGGTGAACGCTTGAGTCGTTTGTTCGATCATTACGGTGCAGAAGGTAAGGGCTATGCTCAACCTGAGCCAATTTTATCTTCTTCTGAAATCAATATGCCTTCGAACATGGTTCGTAAACAACTTCCACGCTGGCCACGTCTTTCTGAGCCAGAAATGGTACGCCATTACACTTGGTTGTCAAAAAGGAATTTCGGAATTGATACTGGATTTTATCCATTAGGATCATGCACGATGAAACACAATCCACGCGTTAACGAAGTTGTAGCTCAACTTCCTGGAATCGCAGATATCCATCCACATCAACCCGAGCATCAGTTGCAGGGTCTTCTATCCATCTTCTATGAAATGCAAGAAATGTTGGCTATTTGTGCAGGAATGGATGCTGTAACATTGCAACCCGTTGCTGGTGCGCAAGGCGAATTCGCAGCAGTCCGCTGTTTCCAAGAATACTTCCGTAACCGAGGCGAGGATCATCGAACAAAGGTCATCGTACCTGATTCAGCTCACGGCACTAACCCTGCAAGTGCTGCAATGGCCGGTTTCGAAATCATTGAAATACCAAGTAAAGAGGACGGCCGAATCGATTTGTCTGCTTTACGGGCCGTTGTCGGTGAAGATACGGCAGCGATGATGATCACCAATCCGAATACCCTTGGCCTCTTTGAACAGGATATTGCTGAAGCATCTGAAATCGTTCACAATGTTGGTGGCTTGATGTATTACGATGGTGCAAACTTCAATGCAATTCTAGGACGTACAAGTCCTGGATTGATGGGCTTTGATGCTGTCCACTACAACTTGCACAAAACCTTCAGTCAACCACATGGTGGTGGCGGTCCAGGTTCTGGTCCAATCGGTGTAAAGGAACATCTCGCTCCATTCCTACCCTCGCCAATCGTTGCACGACGAGAGGCTAGTGCCGACGAAAGGAATCAAGCAGTAGACGAGTATTGGTACACTTGGCATGTACCTGAACATACCATCGGTAAGGTCCAACAATGGCATGGTAATGCTGGAGCTGTTGTACGTTGCTGGGCATACTATCGACGCTATGGTAAGGAACTTAGAACGATGTCAGAACACGCGGTCTTGAATGCGAATTATCTGCGTCATGCGATTCATCGCGAAGCAAAAGCGGCAGGTGTTGATCATCTCTTTGTCGATGGAGCAGACACGGTTGTTGCCAAGCACGAATTTACATTATCGCTTGGACCTGCGAAAGAAACGCTCGGAATCTCTGCTATGGATGTTGCGAAGGGTCTGCTCGATATGGGTTACATGGCACCAACGGTCTACTTCCCATTAGTGGTTCCTGAATGTATGATGATAGAGCCAACAGAGACAGAATCCAAGGAAACACTAGACACCTTTGCACAAGATTTCTGTAAGGTACTTCAACTCGATGCTGAAACGCTTCACAATGCTCCAACGACAACTCCTGTGCGTCGAGTGGATGAGGTCTATGCAGCTAGAAACCTTTGCCTTCGTCACCCATTTGATGATGAGTGAGATCGAAGCGTAATCGGTTCTTGTGTAAATTGCAACAATTCCCATGTAAGTTGGGATGAATAGACAATGAAAGCCATACTTAACAGGACCAATTCAATGACGAGCCACCACCAAGAAACTACGAAGGCAGTCGCTACAAGCATCGAAGAGAGCATCAACAATCCTAGCATTGTGATGCTTGGGCGGAATCTAACCAACAATTCGTCACCGATTTCATTGTAAGTGAGTCTGACGAATTGAAATAGTCCTCGATAAACTTGAACTTCCTGTCCTCGGTGAATGAGTTGCAAGTCACGATGTTCATCCAAGCGAGCCAGAAATGACTCAGAATCACATTTGTACACTTGTTCCATTATTGCTGCTAAATCAATCTCGATATAATTTCATCGCCTATATCCAACAGACACAAGAACCCGAATGTATTCCATAGGTCATGGTAGGGCTGTTTGTAGATGGATGGTACCCTTCCGAAAAGAAGGCTGTTATGACTACGCCTCTCTTTACTATGGCTGGGTCGCTGTTGACAATGGCATTCCCAGTTTTGATGTTAGTTTCAGGAAAGTACACTTCCCTTGTGCCTTGGTTTATTCTTATTTCTGACGCGCTCCTTGGTTTGGCTTTGTTATACACTTTTTCTCAGCGTCGTGTTCTGATTTTACACAGAGGCGTTCATATGAGTGTAATACTCCTTCTAGCCTCGATTGCATTCGTATTTGTTGAACAGGTTTCATTGTGGTTTCCACTTGGTCTAACCGCTTGTTTGTTCATTACTACCTACCGAGTGGCAAACAAAACATCAGCTGGTTATGGGGTTCAATTTCGAAAAGAATGGGATGCTTCAAACTACCTCTCTCTCAATTCGAATAGATTGAATCATTGGAAAATATTGAATGCGAAACCAAGCAATGGCCTCATGGCAATATCGAGAACGAAACAACAACTTGCCGTAGTGTATTGTGAATTCGATGAAGAAGGTTGTTGGTTGCATCTTGACGTATTCTCGGGAATTATTTTTGTTCTTGAGCATTTTTTGTTTGAAGAAGAATGAAGGGTCATCTAAAAGAACTACCCGCGATGCGGTTTAGTCATGGA
>CEVR01001269.1_pt1 | contig 13719 bp, 21 predicted proteins | sample 356541 | NCBI WGS metagenome assembly CEVR01 (sample SAMEA2623734, study PRJEB7988) | marine metagenome | isolation source: saline water (ENVO:00002010), including
GCATCCCACTGCCATTGAATACCTTGAGCGGTATGGATGTCACCATTTACTGGTGAAGTTGGGAAATTAATTGCCATGCTTAGAGTACTCCTACCTTATTATTTAGATCAAACGACGTGGACAGTTGCTTTCCAACCGCTGAGATAAATCATCTTAACAGTGAAAGTTTGAACTGTATTTGCTACAGTAGTTCCAACGATACGAAGTTGGTTTACAGAAATAGAACTACCAGCAAAATCTTTAACTAGTATAGATGAAATTGTTGCTGCTGATGAAGGTTGATCAACGTAGATAGTAAATTCAGTAGTGTACCCATCTTCAAATTTACATTCTGCTACCTGAACTTGGAAGTCTCCAGTTGGTGCTTTGAAAAGATAAGCAGGTGACCTTAGATCAACCGCGATAGTATCAGTACTATCAGTTATAGGTGCTAATCCAAATCCACCCTGACCAATCTCAACTACTTCTTCATAATCAGACTCTTCAAATCCTGATTCACCTGGTCCAGGAAATATATCTCCTGCTTGACTATAAATTGCAGTATCAATTCCAATCGCAACTGCATATTGATACCATTCAGCAAGAGTAACTTCAGAAAGATCTGCTTTATCTGGTTCATATACATTAGCATTAAACCAATTCAATGCGTGAGCAGCAGCTTGACTGTTGGTGGAAATCAATCCCTGATTAATTAGGGTAGTGATAAGAGTACTAGGTACAAATCCATCTCTCTTCTTACGCTTTCTAAACTCAGGTTTACCGCTACTAGTTGTAACCTTAGAATCATCACCCAACCATAAAGAATTATCAGATAGGAATAGGTGGCGAATCTTATACTCTGCATTACCTAGATCGTACTGAGCATTTGCAGATGGTAAGATGTGTCCATTAATTTCAATGCCCGCACTTGCTTTAATAATACTACCACTAGCAGGAGTAATTTGTATAGTGTTAGGACTGTTACCAAATGGTCCTGTGTTATGTGCTCCAATTGCTATTGAACTTCCATTTAGTGTGATATTTGTAGGAGCAAGTGGAGGTGATGCATCAATCCACTGGTTGCTACTACCATCAGCATAGTAAACTTTTAGTCTACCTTCATTTGATTTCCACCAAAGGTCTCCGTCAACAGGATTTGATGGTGCATTGTCATCAGTGGTGACAGTTGCACCACCACCAGATCCACCACCTACAGAATTAATTGTAAATCCATTTGATGTTACTTGATTAATAGTAATACCAGTACCTGCGTTTATATTGATATCATCAATAGTACCGTTACTTGCAGTTAATCTCAACGCAGCACCAGTTGGAATTGAAGTAGCTGCTTGTGTATATGTGGTGTCTGAGTCAGCAGGAATATCTGTAAGTTTTGCTAACTCAACCCACTGACCGCCGTGTGCAAAATATGCACCGCCTGTAGCATGAACATGAGCAAACATACCATGCCATGTGTTAGCACTAGGCAGATCAGCAGTGGTATCGTAATGGAATCTTAGTTTATTTTCTTGACCAGACAGTTCAAGAATTCCCTGTCCAGAAATATTAAATCCTTGAGCATCTAAATTACCACCAAGTTGTGGAGTAGTGTCTTCTTTAATCTCAGTAATACCAGCAGAACCTGAAGATGCAACCCATCTTGCTTGAGATATATCCCACTTGATATATGTACCATCAAGAATAGGATTAGGAAGATCAACGTCAGATAGATCAGTAATCGTAGATGGAATCTGAGGTTTACCAATAAGATCTGAGTACAAACCAGAGAACAATGTTGGTTTGTTTAGAATAACACCAAGACCTGTTGTCTCATTCCAGTCAGACTGTACCTGACCAGGTGGAATAATTGGTCTATTAATTAAGTCACCGTAGTCACCACTCTGACCCACAGCAGAAATGGTTGGTTTGTTTAGAATCTGTGCAACACCAGAAGTTGCAGACCAATCAGCATTGACTTGAGATGGAGGAATAGAAACACTCTCCCAAGTGACTCCGCCTCCTGTTGATCTGAGGAACTGTCCGCTTGTACCTGCGCCGCCATTAACTTGTAGTGGTTTTCCTGTTGGAAAATTTAAACCTTCTTTTGCTTCTACAGGACCATTATCATTGTAGTTAGCAATTTGATTTGCTAGTAATTTAGACATACTTCTAGTCTCTCAGAATGCTTCTATTATCTGAGAAATATTTATAAAGAGCGGGAGATCGGATTTGAACCGACGACATTCAGCTTGGAAGGCTGACGTTCTACCTCTGAACTACACCCGCAGAAAAGGGGAAGGTCAACTCCCCAAGGCACATGCACGCCACCAATTTTATTATTTCAGATGCTAAATTGGAAAACAACCACACGGAAGGGGATTTACCACCAACATATTTTTTACTAGAACATGTAAACTAGGCGGGAGAGAGTCCCATCCGCACCACTTGCTCTTAAGGAGAAGCAAGAAACCCGAGGGGTCATAAACCATCCCGACCAGTGCGCTTTTAAAGTCATCCCGAGACTAGGCCAGCAGTTCTGCTTAGCTCCACCAGTACAGGTTTATAGTCTATCCGAGACTAATTGTATCTTCATCATCCTTCTCATCGGTATTGAAGGTGATCTCCCCACTAGGAGGATAATCATTAAATGAAATTACATCTTCACCATATGCACCAGGAATTGGCACAGTTGTTGCAGCATTAGTAATGCTAGAAAAATCCAAGATATTATCTAGGGAATCTAGATCACCACCATGACTGCTATCAAGATAGTCAGAAGAAAGATTAAAGTTCCATTCGCTTTGACGATTATAATACTCGCGAGTATTATCAGTAAAACGAATTGTATTGATACCTTTCTTTACATCACGGATACTAGTCAGAAGATTGAACAGATCAGTCAAGTATTGATCTTCACCCTCAGCAAGAGCGTTAATCAATGACTGACGGATTGCTTCTTCCGCTTTCTCTACTTGTGAATATACGCTCATAGTAACCTCAGTTAAATTTACGGTAAGCACCAACTTCAGGATCAGGATCTAACCATTTGGTGTACTCTGGATCCTCAAGAAGGTAATCTAGTTGAACAGAGTTATCAACATAGTACATATCTTGATAACGTTTAGTCCACTCATTGTATTTTTGAATACGGTAGTCAGGCATACCGTTAATTTCTAGAAGACCGCACTGTACATAACGGTACGGGGATCTTTCAAGAATGACTTCTGGTTTCATGAAGCATCATCGTGGTTGTTGTAAGTATTATACCACTCGTCATGACCCAACTGTTCTACTTGTTGTTCCAGTTGTGTAGCTGGCACAGCAACAACTGCTCTGCCATCTGGTTGCCTGATCAGGAACTCTTCACCATTTTCAATACGATCCATGTACGTATCAAAATTCTTTTCAAATTCTGCAACAGTTACTTCTTTCATGTTATACAACAAATATTTTGTTCTTGCATATATTTAATTGACTCTTGACATCCACCTAATTTAATGTCGTCAAGAACTACTTGTGGAAACGTAGCACGTTTCCCAAACTCTTGATAGAATTCTTCTCGTGTGAAGTCTCTATCAAGTTCATAAACTACGTACTTTAATTCAGACAAGTCCATGACTTGTTTAATTTTAGTACAGTACTTGCATCCTTTTCGGGTGTAGATAGTAAATGTCATATCACTCATAAGACCAAGCGTCTGTTTTTGGTTGTTCCAGAGATGCCATGGTCTCGTCATAATCTTTTTGAAAAAGATCTAAACCTTTTTCAGTTAGTACATGATTGTACATCTTGTCAAAGACACCTGTTGGCATAGTAACAATGTGAGCACCATTATAAAATGCTCGTGATACTTTATATACGTCACGAAGGGATGCTGCAAGAACCTGTGTTTCAACTCCCTGTACTTGATAGATGCTAGTAATAGAACGAACTAATTCTAATCCACTAATACTATTATCATCATACCTACCAATAAAAGGAGAAACATAAGTAGCTCCTGCTTTGGCAGCAAGAATTGCCTGAGCAGCACTAAAAATCAAAGTAACATTAGTACGAATACCAAGTTCACTAAGAGATTTACATACCTGAAGACCATCAGGTGTACAGGGAAGTTTAATCGTCGCAACTTCTTTAAACTCCGCATGGAGTTGCATTGCGTCATGGTACATCTCTTCAACATTACCGACAACTTCCATACTGATGTCAGTAAGACCCAGATCTACCAACTCACGGTAAACATCTAAAGGATCTTTACCACTCTTACGAATAAGAGTTGGGTTAGTAGTTACACCATCAACGAGTCCAGTCGCATAACGACTGGCAATGGATTCTACGTCTGCAGTGTCAAGAAAAATTTTCATTTTAATTATATGTTGGTTAGTGTACCAATCGGATTGACAGGATTTGAACCTGCAACATCTCGCTCCCAAAGCGAGTGCTCTACCAAATTGAGCTACAATCCGTGGCGGAAAGGGTGGGATTTGAACCCACGGATGCTCTCACATCGTCAGTTTTCAAGACTGATGCAATCAACCACTCTGCCACCTTTCCTTGTTTCTAGTTTAACGAACTGTTCGTTTAGATTATAGTACAGTCGGTAGTTCTTTGTCAATACATAATAACCATCAATGTCCTTACCATCACATGTAAATCCATAACCAATTACGTTTTCACATTGATTATTAATGTTTAAACACTTATTTGTATGAAGATAAGAATGGTATCTGTCATCTAGGTTGATCATCGTTCCTCAAAGTCAAGTTTACGAACCTTACGCTTGCGACGGTTCTCCTGATATTGTAAATCAGATTGTGTTAGGATTCCATTATATTTAATATTCTTTTTATGATTGGTTAGCACAACTTGACTTAAGTCATTCGCACCAACATGATCATCCACAACTCTCATTTGATTAGGACAACCACAGAATTGAACCTTGCTAGTGCTTGTCAATTCTACATTGCATGCTTTGCATCTCGCCGTTAACATTATTCAGCATTTAACCTCTTTGAAGTAATGGGTGAAGAGGGGATTGAACCCCCGACCGCCTCCGTGTAAAGGAGATGCTCTACCGCTGAGCTATTCACCCTGAGTGTCGGTGAGAGGACTTGAACCTCCACGCCATAAAGACAATAGAACCTAAATCTATCGCGTCTACCGATTCCGCCACACCGACAAGGCGACTCAGGTAGGATTTGAACCTACGACCGACTGCTTAGAAGGCAGTTGCTCTATTCCAGCTGAGCTACTGAGTCAATAAAGAAGGAGACAATCAGAATTGATTGAATCCTGTACCAGACATCCAACCATCTGGTCCTGTATGAAAATTCTCTGATCCACCACCAAACTCTGGAAGAGGGTTGAGTTGAGTAGTGGTTTTGCCTCCCTTAGTAGCAACATTATACAGCACTTCGTGGATATTGTCCACTTCTTTTGACATGTCTTCAGAATCTGCACTGAGTAATTGCTTTTCTTCTTCTAACTGTTTTACCATATCAAGATACTCTCTCTGTTTTTCAGAAAGAATAGGAGTAGGACCAAACCATGGGTCATCTTCTAGAATAACAGGAGCAGGAACTCCAGTGTAAGGTTTTACTTTCATGAATCTTTTAATTGAATTGATAATTTTCATGATTGCCAGTAGTAGTGGTAGAAGTTTCCATTGGGGGCACACATTGGATCTTCTGACGCTACACGATATCGTAGCATACTCTGACCCTTGAAGTCTGTACGATCACCGATCATATTATATGCTGTGAGCATCTTAACATTATCTTTAAGACGATTCACAACTGCATCTTTAGCAGTAGGGTTCCAATAAAGAAATCCTTCATATTGATTGGGAGAATATACAACATCCGCAACCGTGTTTGGATATTTAGGTGAGCGGACACGATTAATAATAGATACTGCCACACAATATTCATCCATTGTGTTTGGTGCTGCTTCAACTTGTACTGCTCTTGCTAAATGATCATAATCCATTGGCGTCAGCGCCGCCAGTATTTCCAAAATCAAAATAATCTTTCCTGTAGTAACGTCCAAGTATGTTGGAATTATAAAAGGCAGGAGTGCCGTCTGTCAAGGCTTTTGTCAGAACATCATGGAGAAAAAGTTGCCTTGTCTCTTCATAGTTTACACGTCCTGGCGTGGTGTGGAGCGAGAGTATGACACGACTAAAACTGTCCTTACCATACTCCTTGATGTCGTCCTTTAGTTCTGGACATGACCCGTAATATTTTTTCCAGTCACTCTCTGAAGTGACTCTACGCTTACCCCCTTTTGGTTTCCTTTTCTGCCAAAAATACTTTCTCCCAATGTACTGTCGTTCGTTGGAGAGATTGGTAATGATATAAACAAAACCGTAGTTATCCCGAATAAGGTCCCGATCAAAAACGGTGCCCATATATCTCCAAGGGTTTGGGTAATCTGTTTTTTCCACATAATCATAATATCCTCTAGTATTTATTCAGTCCCACGGGTCTGGTATTTCTTTACTGACTCCTCCCACTCCTTCAGACTGCTCTGACAATCTGGTGGTTCTGGATCCTTGATCCCCTTTAGTGTCTTCCACTGACCGTACATTGCCTGAAGCATCCACGACTGGGCTAGTGAACGTGGTCCCTCTTTCAACAATTGGATTTGATATTGAGATAGACCAGCCTTCATCTCCAAAAACTCCTGTCTCCACGATGTGTGGGGTGATTTGTCTGTCATCTTCCTCCCATAGTTCATGCAATTTTTTGGTTTCTAAGTCAACACCTGCCATGGTATTCAAAACTTTACCATCCCAATACCATTTTTCCACATATGAGAAAAGGTATTTAAGAATAGTATCAAGAGGTGGTTTCTGTTTACTGATCCACCTCTTTATTTTCTGCAGCGTTGTTTCTTTTTCCTTGTCAAAGACAATTTCAAAATTATAATTTAAACCCTGCGAAGGTGTCTTTTTTGACATCTTGTTTAATGCTCCCGATCATGTATGACTCTACCTCTGTCTCTTGTGGTGCTACTTGTAGTCCTTTAGAAGACAACCAGTGTGCTGTCCAAGGTAGTGGGTTATTACTAATAGGAGTGTCAAAGATTGCCTTAAGACCAATAGATTTCAGGCGACGATTGGCAGTCCACTCAACATACTTAGCAAGTAGTTTATCATTGAGACCAATGATAGATCCATCCTTGAACAAATACTCTGCCCAAAGTTTCTCTTCTTCTACACACTGTTTAAACATATTATAAACGTTATCCTCTTCTTCCTTGGCAATCTCTGCCATCTCAGGATCATCACCATCACGCCACTTATTCAGAATGTTCTGAGTGACAGTCATGTGTTGTGATTCATCTCTTGCGATGAGTCCGATAATTTTAGCACTTCCTTCCAGAAGTTTAAGTTCCCCGAATGCGAAAGAACAAGCAAACGACACGTAAAATCTAATTCCCTCAAGGATATAGACATTAGCGACCGCTCTATATAATTTTCTTTTGATATCATGGAGTTCCCATGCTGCGGTTGGTGATTCTCTCCACCCCTCACGCCACATATTACCTGTATCATATACATGAGCTGCCTGTAGGAACTCATCATATGCACGTGTAACTGATTGTGCTCGTGAGAGGATCTTCTCGTCGTCTAGAATGTGGTCAAAGACGACAGAGGGATCTGGGTATACATTTTTAATGATATGCGTATAGGAACGACTATGGATCATCTCCATGGTCTGCCAAATATTCATGCACCCTTCAAGCTCAGGTAGTGAGCAATAAGGCAGGAATGCCATGCCAGGACCACGACCTTGTACGGAGTCCAAGAGGATCTGATACTTGAGATTGCTAGTAAATATGTGTTTTTGTGCATCATTTAGAGTTTGATAATCGGCACGATCTTTCTGCAAAGAAACCTCTTCTGGTCTCCAGAAAAATCCAAGTTGAGTTTGTGTTAGTTTATCAAAGATAGGATACTTAAACTTATCATATCTTTGAACACCTAGTGGTGGTCCAAAGAACATTTTTTGTTTCGTTGTATCTACTTGGTCAGTATTGAATACTGTAATACCGTCTACACTAGTCATGGGTTTATCATTGATCCTAAATTTTGCAGCTGTCACAATCGTCCTCCTCGGTTGTAAATATGTCTTCTAACAAATTCTGAATTGATTCTTTTTTCTCGTCAGTTAATTGTGGTTCTTCTCCTTTCTGATCATATGTGTTCTGATAATATGAAGTCTTCCAACCATACTTATAGGTCTTTAGAAGATCACCTGCCATAACAGAAACTGGCACCTCATTGTTGTCATAATTTTCTGGATTATAACTCCAGTTACCAGAGATCGCTTGATCAAAGAACTTCTGCATAGCAGAGACAACTTTGATATAACCATCATTGTCTTTCATGTCCCAAAGAAGCGTGTAATTATTCTTGTAAGTTGTGAACTGTGGAACAATTTGCTTAAGGGGTCCCTTCTTTGATTTTTTAGTGGACAAGTATCCACGAGGTGGTTCAATTCCGTTTGTGGCATTTGACACAACGGAACTGCTCTCTGAAGGCATTTGTGCGGACAACGTGCTGTGTCGCAATCCAAACTCTTTGATGTCAGACCGTAAAGAATCCCAATCATGATTCAATTCACTTCCACAGAACTCATCAATGTCACGCTTGTACGTGTCAATAGGGAGGAGACCGTCTGCATACTTGGTGCGAGAGAAATATTCACATGCTCCCTTTTCTTTTGCAATTGTGTTGCTGGCTTTGAGTAGATAGTACTGGAAAGATTCAGACAAGTCGTGGACAAGTTTCCATGCTGCTGGGTCATCGTAATGTGCTCCATGTTTTGCTAGGTAATGTGCCAATCCGATATAACCAATACCTAAACTTCTTCGTGCAAGTGTAGAACGTTCTGCTGCACTTACTGGATAGTTTTGGTAGTCAATCAATTCCTCAAGTCCACGAACAGAAAGGTCACATAGTGCTTCCAGTTCATCAAGAGACTTAAGTTTACCTACATTGACTGCAGATAAAATACATAGTGCAATTTCTCCTTCAGTATCATCAATATGATTGATGGGATCTGTAGGCAAAGTAATCTCTTGGCAAAGATTACTCATGTTTACTTTATCCTTGAATGATGAATGACTATTACAGTGATCAATGTTCATCAAGTATAGACGACCAGTCTCTGCACGTTCTTTCAGGAGATCAAGAATAAGTTCTTGAGCGCCGATAGTTTTCTTCGGAATAGATCCATCAGATTCATAACGTGTATAGAGATCATCAAAATCATCAGTGCCAAAAGCATCATAAAGACCTGGGACATCGTGAGGTGAGAATAAGGTGATGTCTCCATTTGCAATGAATCTTTCGTAGAAGAGTTTGGAGAGTTGGATTGAGTAATCAAGTTTTCTGACACGGTTATCTTCTGTTCCTTTATTATTTTTTAGTACAATAATATCTTCTATTTCTTGGTGCCAGATAGGAAAGTGGACAGTCGCTGACCCACCTCTGATCCCGTTTTGAGTGCAGCATCTGACAGTTGATTCAAACTTTTTAAGGAAGGGGACCACACCTGTGTGTTGAACTTCTCCGCCTCTGATTTTAGCGTTGATTCCCCTGATTCTACCTGCGTTAATACCGATACCAGCCCTTTGTGAGACATAGTAGCCAATAGCCATATCACTGCTAAAGATACTATTGAGGGTGTCATCAACATCAACCAGAACACAAGATGCAAATTGACGAAGAGGTGTTCGGACCCCTGCCATGATTGGTGTTGGGATGTTGATTTTGTGTCTGCTGATTGCGTTGTAGTATTCTCTGACATACTCCAGTCTATCCTCTTTATAGTTTTGGAATAGTGTTGCAGCAATCATCATGTACATATACTGTGGAGTCTCGTAGACTTCTCCAGAACTACGATCTTGCACCAAGTACTTATCAACTACCTGACGCAATCCAGCATACGTAAACAACATGTCTCGGTCATGATCAATGACACGATTCAATGCTTCCCACTCTTCATCACTATATTTACCAATGATACCAGAGTCGTAGATACCTTTCTCTACACACTTTGTAGCATGTTCTAGAACGGGAGGATACCCATTGGTCCATTCAGGACCAAACACCTGCTTACTAAGACCATATAGAAGCAATCTAGCAGCAACAAATTGGTAGTTAGGTGCATCCAAACTAATCAAATCACTTGCAGAACGCACAAGAATCTCTTGAATTTCAGCAGTGGTGATACCATCATAAAACTGAATCCCAGAATTCATTTCAACTTGAGAAGAACTGATGCTCCCGCCAAGACCTTCGCATGCTTCTTCTACTACCTTGTGGATCTTTTCTAGGTTCAAGGGTTCCACAGACCCATTACGCTTACGAACTTTTGTTCCGTGACCGTTGCTCATACTTTCTTCCAAGTGTTAAATTTAAGGGTTGCTTCTAATCCCCGATAGACATTACAGTCTACCAGAGATTGCACATCATGTCCAGCTAAGAACATGTCATTGATGTCTTTCTCTTTTATTCCAGTAGGCCAAATGACTACCTTGTCTCCTCTGTCAATGACTTTGGAGATTCTATTGACGATTTCTCTATTGCGTGGTTCATTATCAAAAACCCAAATATAATTGCTCCAACCAAACGTCCGAATATCAACATCGGACCCAGCCATAGCAACCGAGTTTTCCAAGAAGGTTGAGTCAAATGGTCCCTCCACAATATAGATCGGATTTTCTGTATTAATTCTATCCTGTCCAAAGATCTTGGGTTGTGCCTCGTCCAGCATGATCGTGATGTATCTTAACTTTGCCTTGGGGGCTAGTGATCTGCCTTGGAATCCAAAAAGGTTACCTTGTTTGTCTTTGAAAGGGATGATGATGCGGTCGCTATCTTGTCTTAAGGTGTCAAAAGTTTTCTTTTGTTTATTTGTCCATGCTTTAAATTTAGGACAGTAGTGAAAATAATCTAGGTCTTTGATACCTCTTTTTTCAAGATAGATTCGCGCTGGGTGAGAACTATTTAGGTCCGATATTTTCTGTAAATCGGTATCTCTTTTAACAAATTTTGGTTCGCTGAAATTTAATTTAGGGTTGGGTACGGTAGTTCCTTTGCCAGACTTACCTTCTTTAAATTTCTCCATGACATACTGGTCATGTAAAAAACTATCTTGATCCTTAATAAAATTTGATAAGGTTCTACCCATGCCACAATTATGACATTTATATACAAAATCGTTCTTAATCTTAAACAAATATCCCCTCGCCTTATTGCGTCTCTTTTGCGAGTCACCACAGTAAGGACACCTGAAATTGTACAGGTCTGCCTTCTTGCGACTGAAAAGATTCAGGCGAGGGGATATTAAATTGATATACTTAACGTCAAGATAACTCACTAAGGGGCATCACCACTGAAGGTAGTGTACCAACAGGAGTGCCAGTTGTCAAGCGGTCCTGTGACGGTTGAATAACTGGTTTGATTATTGTTTGTCCGAGTGGAGAAACCATGAAACTAATAATAGCAAGCCCACCAAAAATAGTCCACATTTTCTTTTCCATGAGGCGAAGTCGTTCATCAATTTTTCTGATGTCTCTTTCACAACCTTTCTTTATCTCCAGTGATTGTCGGTTAACCTCACGATGAAGACTCTCTACCTTCTCAAACAAGACAGCATCTATCCTGTCCTGTTTATCTAGTTTTTCATTATGAACGGCAAGCAACTTACCCATTTGAATTGAATTTTCTTGTAGCGATTCAACTACTCTTTCCAATCTTTCAAGGATAGCTGTGTTTATATTGGTATTGTCGTCCACAATAAGGCCCTCAATCAGACGTTTCTGATAGCAAAGTCAAGAGCGGATTGATATGTGGTAGCATCTTTGTTCAGCATGTACTGGAACTGTTGCTTATGTGTATCATCCAACTGAGCATAGCAAGCAGCAATACGTTTTGCTGAAAAGTTATCTAGGTTCTGGGTAGAACCATCGCCAAACTGAATCTTCGCGAAGTTAGTTTCGCCCTGAGGATTAAGTTCGCTGGTTGCCACATCTAGTGCAACCTGCACTACATCTTGATTTTCCATAATGTTATCACCTGTAAATTCTACTGAGTTATTCATTTTCTGAAGCTTCTTCGTCTGAGAAGTTGCTTTCTTTTTGAAGTCAGACAAACGTGCCTTCATTAATACATCCATTTCTTTCGTCTTGGACTGCATTTTTTTCTTCGCTTCATCACGTTTTTTCTGCAGATCTTTTTGGCGGTTCAGTTTTTTCATCTGACCGATCTGTTTCTGTGCTCTCTCAGTCTCAGAGGGAGCAGCTTCAGAAATAGTTGTTTCTAATTCTTCCTTCATTTTCCTACGTTGAATACGATTAAAAAGAGCACGAGCGCCTGATGTTCGTCCATCAACTTTATCTTGATTGGACTTTTTAATACGACGGTGTTGTCTAGGATTAACAAATACAAAAGCGGGTGGTAATGCCAAACCACTTCCGTCACCTGCTGTCATTTCTGAAATGTTTTTCATATCAGATCCAATTCCTTTAGACAATTGTCATCTATATCCTTATTTAGTGCGGGAGGAAGTCTATCTAAAAACAATAAAAATGCTTTAAGAATAGACCAGTAAGGTTTCTCCAGTTTAAAAAACAACAACGGAGTTGCTGCATCACCAAACATATTATACAAGCATATAATATGATTTAAAATCAAATGCTTTTTAAACTCCCCCGTGGTGTGATACCTACGGAGGAGTCGTTTAATATATTTAAATTTTTTAATGTCTTCCTCAAAGTCAGCATATGTAACCGACTGAGGATTATCATAATTTTTAATGGCAAAAAGGACCCAATTGTCCTGATTCAATTCATCAAATTTCATTCATCCTCACTCGGTATCTGCTGCGATAGTATCATCTTCCTGAGTTTCATTAGCATTAATGTCAGCATTAGCAAGAGTAACTAAATGCTCTGCTTTGTGACGTGTTGCTCCAGATGAATCGGTGTATGTAAAATACGACCACCATCCAGGTGCATTGATACCACGAGCTTTGTTCACAGATAGTGCTGCTTCTGTTTCATCAACAAAGACAACAGTTTTTGATTGTGATGACGCTGCGATGCCTCTACCAGCCTTTGTGACGTTGGCATTGCTGTCAGTTCTTCCGTATAGAGACATGGGTTCTCCAGTAAATGACTTTATCTAAATTTTATTTATAAGAAAGGGGGACTATTGTCCCCCGTCCTATCACGCTTCTTCGCGTGTTTGGATTGCTTTGGTTACAACTTCTAGAAGTTGGTCATCCATTTCGGTCTTAGTGAGTTTAACTGCCTTACCTAGAATTGCTAGGCAAATGTCAATTAGTTTTTCTCCTAGTTCCTCATTCTCAGGAATGTTGTCTACAGCATCGCGAATGACTTTAGATGCTAGTGGTAGTAAAAATGAAAGCATGATCTTAATTACAAGGTGCAGTAACTATTTATTTAACACCCATCTTCTGTCCGTTATTATCCTTAATCTGTGGCATTACTTCCACAGTTTTCTTCTTTGACTTCCTTTCTTTGTCCTTAGACTCACACTCTTCACGTAGTTGTCTGAAGTTTTTCATTTTTTCTTGCTCATTCCAATGATTTTACTGACCTTCTTACGACGTGCTAGAAGATACTTGTCGGACTTATCGTGATCTCCATCATTATCAACGTCCTTATCTTCCTTACCTACTGGGTCAAGTTTCTTTTCTTTGATCT
>CEVR01002788.1_pt1 | contig 13675 bp, 16 predicted proteins | sample 356541 | NCBI WGS metagenome assembly CEVR01 (sample SAMEA2623734, study PRJEB7988) | marine metagenome | isolation source: saline water (ENVO:00002010), including
TAAAATGATAAAGCTTGAAAGTTTAAAAAAAAGCGATCATTTCAAGCAAGTTCTTAAAGGCAAAAAAATTCATACAGACTTTTTTTCATTATTTGCAACCAAGAGTTTTTTAAAGACAAATAGAAATAATTTGTTGATAAGCTTTATAACAAAGAAAAAAATAGGGAACGCTGTAAAAAGAAATAGAATAAGAAGAAGATTGAAAGCAATAACACGAAAAATTTTGAAAAAAAGTGGTGCAATTAATACCAATTATACTTATATAATAATCTGTAAAACAAAATCTTATACGGAAAAGTACGACAAAATATTTTTAGAAATGCAGAAAAGTTTTAAAAAAATTAATTAAATGAACAAGATCTTTATTAAGGCTGCTATTTTTTTTGTAAAAATATATAAATATTTTTTTTCCCCACTTTTAGGAAATAGATGTAGATTTTTACCAACCTGTTCTGAATATTTTATTGAATGTTTGAATGAGTATGGTTTTTTCAAAGGAGTTACTTTCGGATTTAAAAGAATAATAAAATGTCATCCTATTAAATTTTTAGGTGGAAGCTCTGGATTGGATTTAGTGCCAAAAAAAAGGAATGTGAAAAATGGATAATAAGAATGTTTTTGTAGCAATTGCTTTATCAATGGCTGTTCTTCTTTTTTGGGGTGCATTTTTTGAAACACCAAGACAGGTAAAAGAAAATCAAAACCCTAGTAATGTACAAACTAATCAAAATAAAATTCAAAATGATATAACGCCAAATATAAACCAAGAAAAAATTCTAAAAAAAGTTTCTAGAAAAGATGCTTTAACTGAGGTTGACAGAGTAATAATAGAAAACGAAAAAGTTAAAGGGTCCATTTCTTTAAAAGGAGCAATATTCGACGACCTTTCATTTAAAAATTATAAAAAGGATTTGAAGTCCGAAGACAATGTTATTCTCCTCAATCCTAAAGAGATAGAAGATGGATATTACATAGAAACTGGATGGGCGAGTGTCGGTAATGAGGTGGAAGTTCCTGGAGTAGATTCTTTATGGCAAGTAAAAGGAAACAGAGTTTTAAATGAAAAGAATGCTGTCATACTTGAATGGAACAATGGAAAAGGTTTAATTTTTAAGAAAACTATAAAACTAGACGAAAAGTATTTGTTTAAAATAAAACAAGAAGTAAAGAATAATACTTCCTCAAAAATTAATCTTTATCCATATTCCCAAATAACTAGAAACAAAAAACCTGATGACGTAATGGGTTTTTATATTTTACACGAGGGTTTTATTGGAGTATTTGACGGCGAATTAAAAGAAGATGATTATGATGATATTAAGGATAAAAAAATTGTAAGAAATTCAGATAATGGTTGGCTAGGTATTACAGACAAATATTGGGTAACCGCTATAGTTCCACCAAAAGATAAAAACTTTAAATCTACATTTTTATATAAAGAAAATTTTAGAGCAAATTACATTTTAAACTCACCAGTAAGTATTAATCCTAAAAGTTCATCAGAAAACGAGGTAAGATTATTTGTTGCTGCGAAAGAAGTTGAAACTGTAGATGGATATGCGGAGAGTGAAAATATTGAAAAGTTCGACTTAACTATTGATTGGGGTTGGTTTTATTTTTTTACTAAACCTTTGTTTTTTGTAATTGATTATTTATTCAAACTTTCTGGCAATTTTGGAATAGCTATTGTTTTAATAACTTTAGCAATCAGAATTATATTCTTTCCGCTTGCAAACTACTCATTTAGATCAATGGCAAAAATGAAGGCTGTCCAACCAGAAATGACAAGACTTAAAGAACTTCACAAAGATGACAAAATGAAATTACAGCAAGAAATGATGGCTTTATATAGAAAAGAAAAAATTAATCCTGCATCAGGATGTTTGCCCATTTTAATTCAAATACCTTTTTTTTTCGCTATTTATAAAATGTTATTTATTTCTTTGGAAATGAGACACCAGCCATTTTTTGGGTGGATACAAGATTTATCTGCTAAAGACCCAACGACTATTTTTAATTTATTTGGACTGATACCTTGGGACCCTCCTGGATTTTTGATTATAGGTATTTGGCCAATACTAATGGGACTTTCTATGTATGTGCAGCAAAAATTAAACCCTGCACCAGCAGACCCTATACAAGCAAAAATTTTTGCTTTCTTTCCATTATTTTTAACAATTATTTTAGCGCCCTTTCCATCTGGCCTAGTTGTTTATTGGACAGTAAACAATATCTTAACAATTGCTCAACAATGGGTAATTATGAGACAAACAAAAGTTAAAACAAATTAAATGTCTGACGAAAAAAGTTTAGACTTAATAAGAAAGTTTTGGCCCAAGAATGCTCCTGATATTAATAGTGTACCAAAATATATTAATAAATACAAAAAAGAGCTTATTGTAATTAAATATGGAGGAAACGTTTTAATCGATAGAAATATTTTTAATAATTTTATTGAAGATATAAGCGTGTTAAACAAATTGGGTCTTTCAATCGTAGTTGTTCATGGTGGAGGTCCGAGAATAGAGAGAAAATTAAAAAAAGAAAATATTCAAACTAAATTTATTAATGGGCTAAGAGTTACAGATGAAAAAGTAATTTCTATTGTTGAAGATGTATTAATTGATTTTAATAAAGATATAGTCAATTCTTTAAAAAAAAAAGGCTCGCATGCAATATCAATTACTTCAAAAGCAAATAATATAATTAATGTCGTCCCAGATAATAAGGAGCTTGGTTTTGTTGGTGTTCCAGAAAACATTGACGCTGAATATCTTATAAATATAATTAATCGCAATCAAATACCTGTAATAGCCCCTCTAGGTATCGGCAAAGATAAAAACACTTATAATATTAATGGTGATACAGCCGCCAGTGCAATAGCAAAAAAACTTAGATCAAGAAGACTTTTACTTATGACTAATGTAGAGGGGGTTTACGATGATAGAAAAAATTTGATATCAGAAATAAAACCTTTTGATATAGAAAATTTGGTAAAATTAAAAATTGTACAAGGGGGAATGATTCCTAAGATAAAAAATTGTATTGATGCGGTTGAGAATGGAGTAAGAGGTGTAGTTATACTCGATGGAAGAAAACCACACTCAATATTAGATGAAATATTCTCAGACAAGGGGTCGGGGACATTAATAAGAAAATGAAGGAACTAAAAGACTTAAAATTTTGGCTTTTTGATCTTGATAATACTTTGTATTCTGGAGCCACCAAGGTATTTGAACAAGTTGACAAAAAAATGACATACTATATTTCTTCAAAACTAAATATTAGTAAAGAGGAAGCAAGAAAAATTCAAAAAAACTATTTTGTGGAATATAACACAACGCTCAATGGTATGATTAAGAATCATAAAATTGATGCAAATGAATTTCTAGAGTTTGTTCACGATATAGATCTAAGCTTTTTGAAAGAAGATAAACAATTGGATGAACAAATTGGAAAAATTAATGGCAAAAAGATAATTTTTACTAATGGGTCACTTGCACATGCTAAAAATGTAACAAAAAGACTTGGAATTGAAAGGCATTTTGATGATATTTTTGACATAGTTAGTGCGGACTTTATACCCAAGCCATCTTTAGAAACTTACAAAAAAATTATAGAAAAATACAAAATTGAGCCACAATATAGTATATTTATTGAGGATATTGCGCGAAATTTAAAACCCGCTCATGAATTAGGTATGAAAACAGTATGGATAATAAATGATGAACCATGGGCAGCGGAATTTTCAGATTCTAATTTTATAGACTATAAAACAGATAAACTATCTAAATTTTTAAAGGAGATAAATGACCACAAGTGAATTAGAGAAAATTATAAATAAAGCTTTTGATAATAAACAAAATATAAATGAAAAATCAGATAGCGAGATATTAAAAGCTGTCAATCAAACGATTGAGCTTACTGATAAAGGTAAATTAAGAGTTGCAGAAAAAAAAAATGGAAAATGGACAGTAAATCAATGGGTAAAAAAAGCTATCTTATTGAGCTTTAGAACAAGCCCAATGACAATTTCTAAAGGCCCATATACTACTTGGTACGATAAGGTTTCTGGTAAATCTGTAACTTGGAATGAGTCCGATTGGAAAAAAGCAGGTTATAGACATGTTCCAAACGGAGTTGTCAGAAAAGGTTCGTTCATAGGAAAAAATGTTGTTTTGATGCCATGCTTTGTAAATCTTGGAGCCTATGTAGATGAAGGCACAATGATCGACACTTGGGCTTCGGTAGGTTCGTGTGCTCAAGTTGGTAAAAATTGCCATGTTTCGGGAGGTGCAGGTATAGGTGGAGTTTTAGAACCGCTTCAAGCAGGACCAGTTATTATAGAAGACAACTGTTTTATAGGCGCTAGGTCTGAAATAGCAGAAGGAGTAATTGTTGAAGAGGGAGCAGTGATATCAATGGGGGTTTATATCGGTGCCTCTACTAAAATTATAGATCGCTCAACTGGAGAAATTACTTACGGAAAAGTTCCATCATATTCTGTTGTTGTGCCTGGGAGTTTTCCCAATAAAAAGAATCCAGATGGCCCCAGTTTGTATTGTGCAGTAATTGTTAAAAAAGTAGATGAGAAGACCAGAAGTAAAACGTCAATTAACGATCTATTGAGAGATTAAATGCGAACAATAAACGAGCTAGCTTTATCTAAAGATCTAATCTCATTTCCGAGCGTTACCCCGATTGATGCAGGAGCTATAAGTTTTTTGGCAAAAAAGTTAAGAACTCTTGGATTTAAATGTAAAATACTGGAGTTTAAGAAAGGTAAAGGCAAACCTATAAAAAATCTTTACGCAAAATTTGGAAATAAACAACCTAATTTATGTTATGCAGGACACACTGATGTTGTGCCACCAGGAAATTTTAAAGACTGGACAGTAAATCCTTTTAAACCAAAAATTAAAAAAGGATATCTTATTGGCAGAGGTGCGAACGATATGAAAAGTTCAATTGCTTGTTTTGTATCCGCAGTAAGTGAGTATATAATTAATCACAAAAAATTTAATGGTTCGATAAGTTTTCTTATTACCGGAGATGAAGAAGGTTTCGCAACAAATGGTACAAAAAAAGTAGTCGATTATTTAAAAAAAAGAAAAGAAAAAATAAATTTTTGTATTGTTGGAGAACCTACAAACCCAAAAAAATTAGGAGAAATGATTAAAATTGGAAGAAGAGGTAGCCTTTCAGCTGAATTAGAAATATTTGGAACACAGGGTCACATCGCCTACCCTCATCTTTCGAATAATCCAATAAATACTTTAGTAAAAATATGTTTTGAATTAAAGAAAAAAAAATTAGATAAAGGAAACAAAAATTTTCAACCATCTAACCTCGAATTCACAGGCATATATGTTAATAATAAAGCCCATAATGTTATACCTGCTTCGGCCAAAACTCAGTTCAATGTGAGATATAATGATCTTCAAACTGCAACGAAATTAAAGAAAAAAATAAATTCTGTAATTAAAAAGATTTCAAAAAAAAATAAATGTAAATATAAAATTAATTATTTAGAAAGTGGTGAGGCTTTCTTAACAAAACCAGGTAAAAATATTATGTTAGCCAAAAAAATTATAAAGAAAGTTACTAAAATAAACCCAGTATTTTCAACTACTGGCGGTACATCGGATGCAAGATTTATTAAAAAGATAGCCCCGTGTCTTGAATTTGGTCTTGTTAACAAGACAATGCACAAAATTGACGAATGTGTTTCTTTAGGAGATTTAAAAAGATTAAAAAAGATATATTACAATTTTTTAGTAGAGTATTTTAAGTGAAAACCGGAATAATTTTTTCAAAAAAATCCTTAAATCATGACACAGGTGATGGTCATCCAGAAAATAAATTTAGAATTCAATCAATTTTAGAAAGACTAAAAAAAGGAGATAATTCTAAACTTGCATGGAGTGAACCTGGTAAGTTCGATGAAATATTTTTAAAAAAAACACACAATTCTCGTTATATTAGTGAAGTTAAAAAAGCCTTTCCTACAAAAGGGCAATTTTTTTTAGACGGAGATACAGTGATATCTCCTGGGAGCAAAGATGCATCTTTCGAAGCTGTTTCATCTATTACCTCTGCTATAGATTTAGTGGAAAATAAAAAATTAAAAAATGCTTTTTGTGCTGTTAGACCTCCTGGACATCATGCTGAGTATGATAAGGCAATGGGATTCTGTATTTTTAACAATATCGCTGTGGGAGCTAATTATCTTTTAGAAAAGTATATGTATAAGAGAATTGCTATTATAGATTTTGATGTTCACCATGGTAATGGTACACAAAATATCTTTTACTCAAATGAAAAAGTTTTATATATATCTACACATCAATATCCTCACTTTCCCGGAACAGGAGCAAACAACGAAAAGGGGAAATTTAACAACATTTTAAATATACCTTTGTCAGCTGGGACAAGTACATCAGAATTTTTTGATGCCTATGAACATGTTCTAAAAAAATTGAAAGAATTTAAACCTGAGTTTTTACTTTTTTCTGCAGGATTTGATGCTCATAGAGATGATCCACTCTCTAATATCAATTTACAATCACATGATTTTTTTGAGATTACAAAAAGAACTTTACTAGACTCTAAAGATTATTGTAATGGAAAAGTTGTATCAATTTTAGAGGGTGGATACGATTTGAATGCTTTAGCAGAGAGTGCTGAAGAACATGTAAGGGCGCTTATAAAATATTAAGATGAAAAAACTGTATAAAATAAGAAAATCTAATATTGACAATAAAGGATTGTACGCCTCTACAGATATTAAAGAGGGAACAAAAATTATTGAGTACAAAGGGAAAATAATTTCAGTTAAAGAAACTGAAACTAATCCCAAATTTGATAATGATAAAGCGATTTATCTATTTAATTTAAATAAAAGATACGATTTAGACGGTGATTTCAAATACAATACCGCCAGATTGATAAATCATTCATGTGATCCTAATTGTGAGGTGGATGGAGTTGGTTTGAAAATATGGGTTTACTCTATTAAAGAGATTAAAAAGGGAGAGGAATTAACCTACGATTATGGTTTTAGTTATGATAGTGATTATAAAAATTACCCATGTCGTTGCGGATCAAAAAATTGCGTAGGCTACATTGTGAGATCTGAGTCAAGATGGAGAATTAAAAAAAGAAAAAAATTAAAATCTACTAATATTTAACCTTTTCCAAATAAAGACCACAAGCTGGTGCAGGTGGTGCGCATGATGATCTTTTTTTTGAATTTAAAGTTTTTTTGAAATCTGAAATATCCCATTTTCCCTCTCCTAGAAATTTAAGACATCCAACCATTGATCTAACTTGTTTTTGCAAAAAAGATTTAGAAACAAATCTTATTATTATTTTACCATTTCTATTTTTTTTAATCGAAATTTTTTTAATTGTTCTAATGGGAGATTTAGCTGTACACGAGGAAGATCTGTATGCTGAAAAATCGTGAGTTCCAGTAAGTAATTTTGCTCCTTTTTTCATTTCATTCATACTCAATTTTTTCCTCACATGCCAAACTCGGTTCTTGTCTAACGCTATAGAACTAGCTCTATTCATAATTTTATAAAGGTAGGTTCTCTCTTTAGCACTACGCCTTGCATTAAAATTTTTATTTCTTGTCCTAATTGAAAGTATAGATATCCCCTTTTTAGCTAATAAAAAGTTCCACCTGTTAAGTAATACTTTTTTTCTATTTGGATTTATTCCACCATAAATGAAAAAATTTGCAGATTGACCTAAAGCATGCACACCTGCATCAGTTCTGCCTGAGCCAATTATATTTTCTTTAAAGTGCAAGCCAAATACTTTCTTTATAACCTTTTGGATTTCACCTTGTATTGATTTTCCGTTTTTTTGCAACTGCCAACCAACAAATTTTGATCCATCGTATTCAATTACAATTTGGTAGTTTTGTTTATAAATGTTCAATTTCAATTTAATATAATGTTTTTATTAACTTTGTTTCCTTTAAGAAAATCTGTTGCTTCAATTATATTTTTACCCTCTTTTTGTAACTTAAGAATTTTAATTGCATTTTTTTTTGTTGCTATAGTAAGTTTATCATCTAATACGGTTCCTGGTTTTCCATTTAAATTAACGATTTTAGCTTTATGTATTTTTATTCTTAATTTATTAAAATAAAACCAAGCACCCGGCTTAGGGCTAAAAGCATTAATTTTCAAAATAATTTTCTCAGCATCTTCTTGCCAGTTAATTTTGGACTCTTCCTTTTCAATTTTTTTTGCATAACTTGCTTCTTTATCGTTTTGATCTATAAAGCTTCCCTCTTTTGACAAAATGAGATCAATTGACTGTATTAAGGACTTGGCCCCTAAGGAAGAAAGTTTTTCTTTTAATTCCCCGCTATTAGTCTCGCTATCTATTTTTATTCTCGATTGCATAATATATGGTCCAGCATCTAATTTTTTTTCAATTTTCATAATGGATACTCCTGTTTCTTTATCTCCATTTAAAATTGCTCTCTCAATAGGCGCAGCTCCTCTCCATTTTGGTAGTAAAGATGCATGCACATTTAAAAAGAGTAAATTTGGTATTTTTAAATAAGACTCAGGAATAATTTGTCCATAAGCTACAACCACTACTAAATCTGGTTTTAAATTTTTGAAATTAACATACTCGTTTTCAAAATCGAGTTTTCTGGTTCTTACTTCGATATCCATTTTCTCAGAGTAAATATGTACTGGAGTTTTAAGAACTTTTTGACCTCTCATTTTTTTTTGTGGAGATTGGGTATACACACAAATTGGTTTGTGATTTTTATCAATCAACATCTTTAAAGATGGGATTGAAAAATCTGGACTACCCATAAAAACAACTTTTAATGGCATTGAATCACTGAATTTAAACTATCACCCTATCAATTTCTTTTTTTTGTTTAATTACTTTTTTTAAAATTAAATCTTTTTTTAGCTTCGACAAATAATCGATAAATAGAATCCCATTAAGATGATCAATTTCATGTTGAATACATGTTGCCAAAAGTCCATCAGCTTTAAGGTCCTTTTTTTTTCCGTTATAATCAAGATACTTCACATGGCATCTTTTTGGTCTTTTAATTTCAGCAAATTGATTGGGTATTGACAAGCATCCCTCCTCATATGAAACTTGTTCTTCAGAGGTTGAAATAATTTCTGGATTAACAAAAAATAAAGGGGGGGTTTTTTCTTCTTTTTTTGACAAATCAATAACCACTACCCTCTTTAAAACTCCAACTTGAACAGCAGCAAGCCCAATACCAGGTGCCGCATACATTGTTTCCAGCATATCATCCATTAATTTTTTTACACTTGAATCTACATTTTTAATCGGTAATGATTTTTTTTTCAAAATAGGATCTGGTATGGTAAAAATTTTTTTTACAGACATGATAACTTTTACTACAGTTATGTTCTTAAGGGTAGTGCAGATGATAAGATTGTGTTTCTAAATTCCTTTAATTCAAGTCTATTAAGTAAATAAGTCAAAAAATAAATGGTCTCTGAATCAAGATTGCTTACTTCATCTTCACCTATAATTTCAACAATTTTTAAAGCTAAAAACCCTTTTTCGTTTTTTTTAACTAAATCAATTAAATTATTAGGAACGCTATAATTTTTAGATAAGTTTTCAAATTCAATTTCTTTTGGTAACTTTATACCGTCTTGTTTCAATGAGTCTAAGACTGCTAAATCTTTAGCAGAGTAGAAATAATTTCTATTTCTTTTGATTTTTTTAAAAATATTATCTAACTCTTTTTGAGTTTTCTTTACTGGGTAATCTTCTTCAAAAAAATATCTGATTAATTTTGATTTATGTAATGTTTTATCGTCATATTTTATTCTTTTTTTCTGCTTATCACTATCTTGTAAAATATTTCTCTCTACAACTTTTTCATATTCTTTGGGAATTTCTTTATTATCAAATTCTTTCAACCTATCACTTAAAAATTCTGAATAAACATTAACTAATTTTGCTTTTTTAAAAAGATCCTTTAAAAGGAATAATAAATCTAGTTTCCTTTTTGAATTGTCCGATAGCAAGAATCTTTGGTATATTAAAGCTCTTGACTCGATATCATCTAAGGATTGATATACATTTTCAGCATTTACAAGTGAGTTAATATCAAAAGGAATTTTTTTATAAATATTAAAAATTTGGTTTTTATTTATTTGATCTTTTTGCGCTGCTAGTTCAAGAGTTCTTATTTTATTTTTATCACTGATATCTTCCACAGTAATTAAATTAGCTGCATTTAAATATTCCCAAATAGTTTTTTTTGTTTTTTCTGATGGCTCGTATTTAAAATTAGGTATTGTGATACTTGAAAGATAAAAATTTAGCAAATTATCATCTTTAATATTTTGGTTTTTATTTTCTTCTAGACCTAGTAAAAAATTAATTGAATTATCAAAGAACTTGTCTGATTTTTTTTGCTCTTTTAAAATATCGTGAAGAAGTTGTGCTTGATTTTTTTTGTTATTGAAAACTAAACAGTAAATTTTAAATTTTTCTAAATATGGGTCTTTTACATCTTTTCCAATGAAATTTACTTTTTCACAACCCAATTTTATATTTGCACTCGAGATATTTCGATCTACTAAATACTGAATTATTTTTTTTTTGTTTGGAAATTCCTCATTTTTTTCAAGAAATTTTTCAACTAAATCATCTTTATTATTTTTAATTAGCCAATTAACTTTTAAATCTAAAAAATCTTTTTCTAAAAGATTTTCAGGGGCATAGGAAAAAGAAAACATTGTATTTTGGAAAATAATTTCAGCCGTTTCAGATAAATTAAGTTTATTTATTCTTTTAACTATTTTTTTAACATTTTGACCATCTGTGTTAGCCCACATAGTAAGATCAAAATTGTATTTATCAGGATCCCAGATACCATAAAATTGTTTGTTATCATTCTCATTAAAAGCTTCTTCTTGGATTATTTGTTTGGGCTTAACTGAATTATTATTAAATATTGATGAGTTATTTTGATCGTTTTCAATTTGTTTTATTTCTTCATTTGCATTTTTTTTATTCTTATTATCCCAAATATCTACTTCTTGTTCTGCAAAAGAAGTTTTAAAAACAAAAATAAATATTAGTAAAAAAAATAAGTTTTTACTTAAGTCTGATAATTTCATTTGTAATATCAGTGTTAAAATCTTTTGTTGGTTTGGAAAAATCAACCTTTTCAAGAAGGAATGCTGCTAATATAAATAGCCCAACTATAATTACTAGTTTTACGAGTCTGTTAACTATGGACTCTTTTAGACTTTTTTGACGAGTGAATTTAAGTTGCATAGTAAAAAAATATACTTAGACTTGAAAAATAAGACAAATTTGTGATAAATCAAATTTTTAATTGGAATAATTATTGAATAAAAGCCTTGTTTTAACTGGAATGATGGGTGTTGGTAAATCAACAATAGGTAGATTATTAGCCAATAAATTGAAAGTAAGGTTTATCGACATTGATAATTTAATTGAAAAAAAAGAGGGAAAATCAATAAGTAAAATTTTTCAAGTTAGTGGTGAGGCATATTTTAGAGATATTGAACAAAAAATAACTAAAGACATCGTACAAAACTCTAAAGGAGTAATTGCTTTGGGCGGAGGTGGTTTTATCAACCCTGAAATAAGAAACGATGTTTTAAAATACTCAATTAGCTTCTGGCTTCATGCAAAACTTGAAACTTTGGTAAAAAGATACAAGAAAAATAAAAAAAGGCCATTATTGAAGAGTAACATAAGGTCAAACGTAAAAAAAATTTACTTTTTAAGAAAAAAAATTTACGCTCAAGCAAATTTTCGCATTAATTGTGATGATATTGAGAAAAAAGAAATAATTGATAAAATTATAAAATTATACAAAAAAAATGAAAATTGAAGCTAAACAGCATTCTATAATTATAGGCAAGAATTCAATCAGATCACTCAAAAGTGAAACAAAAAAATTATGTCCGAAGTGTAAAAAAATTTATTTAGTCACAGATAAAAATATACCTAGGGGTTTTATTGGTAAAATTAAATCCAACTTAAAGGGGTATAAAATTTATGTAAGCAAAATTACTCCTTCTGAAAAAATTAAAAATATAAAAACTGTAGAACATTTTCTCAATAAGTTACTTTCGCTAAATTTTAATAGATCAGATTTGGTCATAGGAGTCGGAGGAGGAATAATTGGAGATATAAGCGGTTTTATTTCAAGTGTTTTTAAAAGAGGTATAAATTTTATTAACATTCCTACAACTTTACTAGCTCAGGTTGACTCATGTATAGGTGGTAAAACAGGCGTAAACTCTAAATTCGGAAAAAATTTAATTGGATCTTTCTATCAACCCAGATTAGTAATCCTCGACGTACAAATATTAAAATCATTGCCAAGAAGAGAACTAATTTGTGGGTATGCTGAAATATTGAAACACGCATTAATTAAAGACAAAAAATTCTTTAACTTTTTAAAAACAAATACAAATAAAATCCTAAAATTAGAAACTAAAAAATTAATTGAAAGTATAAGAAAAAGTGTTTTAATAAAATTAAAATTTACTGAAAGAGACTTTAAAGAAAAAAAATTGAGAATGAAATTAAATTTTGGTCATACTTTTGCTCATGCTTTAGAGGCAAAAAATAAATATTCTAATAAACTTAATCATGGTGAGGCTGTTCTACTTGGAATGTTAATTGCTACAAAAATTTCAGTATTATGCAAAGTGTGTTCAAAAGAAATATATGAAGAATTAATAAAAATATATAAGAAATTATCAATTAATTATTTATTTAATTATTTATCTCTCAAAGAAATTAGTTCTTCAATTAAATTTATGAAAAATGATAAAAAAAACAATGATGAAAAAATTAACCTTATTTTGTTAAGAAAGGTTGGGTCAGCAAGTAATCCAGGTGCATTTAAATTTTCAGAAGATAAATTAAAAAGCTTAATCAGAAGGATGTTTTAATCTAACTTCTAAGGCATGAATTTTTTTTTCAAAGTCGTTTTTAATTGTTGAGATTAATAACCTCTCAGCATCTAATCTTTTCAGCCCACTAAGATATTTAGACTTAATTTCTAAAATAAGATGTAATTTATTTTTTTGAAATGACTTATGATTTTTATGTCTGTGGGAATTATCAATTATTTTGATTTCTTCTAGATTAATTTCACTTTTAATTTTTCTTTCAATATCTTTTAAATATGTTTCCATAATATATAATACCATATAAAAAAAATTATGAAAATAATTTGCGATTGGGAAAATTGTAGTGAATTAGGAAAATATAAAGCTCCTACTGAAAAAGATAATAGTAGGAAATATAAATTGTTATGTTTAAAACATATAAAAATTTTTAATAAAAATTGGAATTATTTCGAGAACATGAATGATCAAGAAATTGAATACTTTTTAAAATCTGATATGACGTGGCATAAATCAACTAAAAGTTTTGGTTCTTCTGAAAATTTTTTTAATATTTTATGGAATAATGCATTGGAAGATAAAATGAACATCTTTAACTCATCGAACTTTAAAGATTTTCAGAAAACTAAGCTTTCTTCCAAAGAGAAAGATGCTTTTGATATATTAGATCTAAATTATTCAGCAAAATGGACTGAAATCCAACAAAAATTTAAATATCTTGTAAAGAAATATCATCCTGA
>CEVR01018308.1_pt1 | contig 13666 bp, 15 predicted proteins | sample 356541 | NCBI WGS metagenome assembly CEVR01 (sample SAMEA2623734, study PRJEB7988) | marine metagenome | isolation source: saline water (ENVO:00002010), including
ACAAATTTAAATTTACTAGCTTGGATAGACTTAGAAATGACAGGACTTGATCCTGATAAACACCATATTATAGAAATAGCAAGCTTGATAACTGATTCAGATCTAAATGTTGTTGAAGAGGGGCCTGAGCTTGTAATATCTCAACCATCTGAAGTATTAGAGTTAATGAATGAATGGAATGTTAAACAGCACACATCCACAGGGCTTTTGGAGAAAATTAAATCCAGTAGTGTCTTGATAGAAGATGCAGAAAAAGATACCTTGGATTTTTTCCAAAAACATATAAAGCAACATAAATCACCTCTTTGTGGCAGTACAGTTTCTCATGATAGAAGATTTCTAATTAAATATATGCCTAAGCTAGCCAATCATTTTCATTACAGACATATTGATGTCAGTTCATTTAAAGAAGTAGTGAAAAGGTGGTATCCAGAAGCAGAAGAATTCGAGAAAAAAGGAACTCATAGAGCTATGGACGATATTAAAGAGTCTGTTGACGAGCTTAAATTTTATAGGAAAAAGTTCTTTAACTAATAAACTAATAAACAAATGGCAAAGAAATTATATATAAAGACGCATGGTTGTCAGATGAATGAGTATGATTCAGCAAAAATGCTCGATCTTCTACAAACCCAAGAAAAATTTGAAATAGCTGAGACTGAAGAGCAAGCAGATCTATTAATATTAAATACCTGTTCAATAAGAGAAAAAGCTCAAGAAAGGGTCTTTCATCAAATAGGAAGATGGAGAAAGATTAAAGATAAGAAACCTGATTTGAAAATTGCAATTGGTGGGTGTGTTGCATCTCAAGAAGGAAAAGAGATAGTAAAACGTGCTCCATCTGTCGATATTGTATTCGGACCACAAACATTACATAAACTTCCCGAACTATATAAGGAAAAAGTTAAGACTAATTCAGCTCAAATAGATATCTCATTTCCAAAATTAGAAAAATTTGATCATCTACCAACACCAGATCATGGAGAACCCTCTTCATTCGTATCTGTTATGGAAGGTTGTAATAAATATTGCTCATTCTGTGTAGTGCCACATACTAGAGGGCACGAAGTCTCTAGAGATATTGATCATATTCTAAATGAAGTATCAATTTTAGCTGATAAAGGGACAAAGGAAATTCATTACTTAGGTCAGAACGTCAATAACTTTAAAGGTGTATATAAAAATGAAAAGTCATCATTGGCTAAGTTAATTGAATTAACATCAAAAATAGAAAATATAAAAAGAATTAGATTTACAACTAGCCACCCACATGAATTTAAGGATGATTTAGTAGAAGCTTATGACAAAGTCCCTGAATTAGTTAGCCATGTACATTTACCAGTTCAAAGCGGTTCAGACCGAATACTTGAGTTAATGAGAAGAAGATACAATGTAGAAAAATATCTTAGTTTAGTTGAAAGAATAAAATCTATAAGACCAGAAATGAGCTTTTCATCTGATTTTATTGTTGGGTTTCCTGGAGAGACGAAAGAGGATTTTGCTAAAACTATGGATATTGTGAATGAGGTAAAGTTTGATGAGTCATTTAGTTTTATTTATAGCCCTAGACCAAATACACCTGCTTCTGATATGCCTGATGATGTTAGTCCTGAAGAAAAGAAAGAGCGACTAGACATTTTGCAGTCAAGATTAAGCCAGTTTTCTTTTGGTTATAGCAGAAAAATGGTTGGGACAATACAAGATTGTTTGGTTATGGGCCAATCAAAAAGAGATCCTGGACAATTACAGGCTAGAACAATCTGTAACAGAGTAGTAAATTTTGCACATGACGGTATTGATTTAGTTGGACAATTGATTAATATTCGAATTGATGATGCTTTACCAAACTGTCTCAGAGGAACTTTACAGAACTAAAAACATTGTTTAATTATCAGCTAAATTTTCCTAATCTTCCGCCAGAAAGACTGATGCTCTTATGTGGGGAGCTTAATAAAAATCTTAAACAGATTGAAAAAGCTTTAAAAATAAAAGTTTTACAAAATGGCACAGAATTTAATCTTTCAGGGAAGGAAGAAGATGTACAAATAGGTATCTCAGCTCTTTATGACTTAAAACAAAAGTTAGAAACTAATTCAGTAATAACTTCTGATGTTGTTCATCTAAGTTTGCATACTGCAAAATTCTCTGATCAGGAAGCAGAGGGTAGTGATAGCCTCCAAATTAAAACACCTAGAGTTTTAGTAACAGCACGTGGAAAAAACCAAAATGATTATTTAAACAACATTATGACTAATGATCTTACATTTGGCGTAGGTCCATCTGGTACAGGAAAAACTTTCTTAGCTGTTGCCGCAGCTGTAGATGATTTAATTAAGGAAAGAATTAGAAAAATAGTTCTAGTAAGGCCAGCGGTCGAAGCAGGAGAAAGGCTTGGATTCCTTCCTGGAGATTTAAGCTCAAAAATAGATCCATATTTAAGGCCACTCTATGATGCTTTACATGACATGCTAGGAGCAGAGAGAGTAAATAGATTAGTTGAAAGAGACACAATTGAGATAGCTCCTCTTGCATATATGAGGGGAAGAACTCTAAGGGAAGCTTTTATTATTATGGATGAGGGTCAGAATACAACTATTGAACAGATGAAAATGTTTTTAACTAGACTAGGCTTTGGCTCAAAAGCTGTAGTAAATGGAGACTTAAGTCAAATTGATTTACCTAAAAGTAATACCTCAGGATTAAAGCATGCAATTGAAGTTTTAAATAACGTTGATTCAATCAAATTTACAAAGTTTGGAGCAAAAGATGTAGTGCGCCATTCACTAGTTCAAGAAATAGTTGAAGCTTATGATAATTTCGAATGACGCCATAAATATTGAGATTTTTAATACTCCTAATCTTGTAGATAGCCACAATGAAGAAATAAAGTCTTCAATAAATGAATTTGTACGAGTATTTAAAATAACTGAGGTTAAATTAGATATAAGTTTTTGTACTAAAGATGAAATTAAGGAGCTAAACAAAAAATTCCGCAATAAAGAAGCACCCACAAATGTATTGTCTTTTCCAGACATAGCTTTTCAGGGAATTAGAAAGAATTGTATTGGAGAAATAATAATATCCATGGATGTTATCGAAGAGGAAGTTCTAAATACTTCTAAAAGTAAAATTGATCATCTCATGCACCTCTTAATACATTCAATGCTACACCTTTTAGGCTATAAGCATGACCTAGAAAATGATGCTATATTAATGGAAAGAAAGGAAATTAAATTTTTGTCAAAAATTGGAATACAAAATCCATATAAATAATGTCTGAAGAACCACCGCAGTCGTTTTTTTCTAAAATTATCAATCTGTTTTCTGAGAAAAGAGAGATAGAAGATCCTAATGTTACTGATCAACCAAGTGATGAGCAGATAGAAGAACTAATTCAAAATGTACTAAACATTAAAGATTCAATTGTTAAAGAAATAATGATTCCTAAGGTTAATATCTCTTCAATAAACGAAGATAATACACTTGAAGAAATTTATGAAATAGTAAAAGACACTAAACACTCTAGATATCCTGTTTTTACATCTGATTCAGAAAGAGTCATAGGAATATTGCATGTGAAAGATTTGGTAGATATTAAAAATAATTTAGATTTTCATATTTCAGATCTACTAAGAGAGCCAAAGTATACCCCGGAAACAAAAGCTGTAACTTCATTACTTGAAGATTTTAAAAAAGATCGAGCTCACTTAGCAATGGTTATAGATGAGTATGGTGTGCTGGCAGGCTTAATTACAATTGAAGACATTCTTGAAGAAATAGTAGGTGAAATTGAAGATGAATTCTATGAGGAGAAAAATGATGAAGTCATTAAAATCAATAAGAAAGAATATATAGTCTCCTCAATAATAGAAAAAGAAAAATTTGAAGATTTTTTTGATATTAAGCTTAATTGTCCTGAAGCAGAAAGTTTAGGAGGTTTTGTGCTTAAAGAATTTGGTCATTTACCAAAAGTTGGAGAAAGCATAAAAGTTTCTAACCTTGAGCTAATTGTAACTTCTGCTGACCAGAGAAAAATAAAAAAGATTACCGTACGTAAAATTGATTAAATTCTTTCAATTAGGTTTTTTTATTGGGCTTATATTTTGGTCTTTTTCAATATCTTGGGTATATGAAGCTATAAATTTTTATGGTGCTGGAAGTTTACTTAGCTTCTTTATGACAGCACTTATAATTTGTTATCTGTCTATTTACTTTGGTCTATTTGGTATTGCAATAAAGTACTTTGAGAAATCTAAGTTAAAAATATTTATTCTTCCAAGCGTATTCTTTATTTTAGAGTGGATAAGATCTTGGATGTTGTCAGGTTTTCCTGGCCAAAATTTAGGAATTATTTTTGATTACTTCTGGGGGTTGTTACCAATAATAGGTGTTGCTGGTACATCTTTTATGATTATTTTGATTATCTGCATATTATTAGAAAAAATGAGGATGGCTTATAAATTATCGATTTCTTCAATATTAATTCTATCGCTCATATTTGGACCAGGGCATTATCAGGAAGGCGGCTCTGAAAAATTAAGAATATCAATTGCACAACCATTAAGTAATGATTTATATGTACTTAAAGAAATTACAAATAATACTGATACAGATATTGTTGTTTGGCCTGAAGCAGTAAGTTGGTATAACGAAAATATATTTTCTGATTTCAATGAAAAAACCATTATTGGTGGATTCTTTAGAAAAGAAGATGCAAAAATTTATACATCAATAATAAACAGCAGTACAGGCCATACTTATGATAAAAGAAACCTTGTTCCCTTTGGGGAATTTCAGCCCTTTGGTGATCTTCTTATACCTATAAGCAATTTTTTCAATATACAAAATTCTAGCCTTACTCAAGGTAAATATAGTCAGAATAAATCAGATTGGTCGGGCTTAGTATGCTGGGAAATTGTATTTAACAGTACCTTTGTAAACAGGGTCAAAAATACGAAATATATTATTCATATTAGTAATGATAGTTGGTATGGTGATAGTATGCCTGAATTGCACCTCAAACATGCTCGAGCTAGAGCTGTAGAATCTAATAAATGGGTTGTTAGATCGACTACAGATGGTATTTCTCAGATTATTAGTCCTAGAAAAGAAGAATCATCAGAAAAAATTAATAGAGGCGAGATTGGCTATATATCTCATGAGATAACATTAAATACGAATGATACTTGGTATGTCAGAATGGGGGACCTTCCTCTATTAGTTTTCTCATTTATTACGTTACTAACCGCATTAATAATAGATTTTAGGAAGAAATATGAAAGCTAAACTATACCTATTATTTTTTTTCGTACAATTAATTACAGCGATGGAAATAGAAATATCAATTACTAATCAAGAACTAACTCTTAGAGATGATAATGGAGTGATTAAGACATATAAGATTTCAACATCAAAATATGGTGAGGGCTCAACAGAAAATTCATTTAAAACGCCATTAGGAAAGCATGAAATTAAAAAAATGATTGGAAAAGACGTGATCATTGGAGGAAGATTTATTGGCAGAGTGCACACGGGAGAAGTATTTCCTATTTATTCAGATCAAGAAATATATGTAAAAGAAGATGTGGTTCAAAGTAGAATACTCTGGTTGTCAGGCCTTGAAAATAATAAAAATAAGGGAATAGGGGTTGATTCATTCGCAAGATACATCTACATCCATGGAACTCCAGAAGAATGGCTACTAGGAAGTAAAGCGTCAAAAGGTTGCATAAGAATGTCAAATAAAGATGTAATTGAATTATTCGAAAAAGTTCATGAAGGAATGATAGTAAATATAAAATAAATAGTATTTATTTTATGAAATTACTTTTATTTATCTATAAAAGGTAGTAATATCTTTAAATAAGTAATATATATAGTCAGTCTCTCCTCTCCCCCTGACTGACAAACTAGGGGCTACGGCCCCTAGAAGTTTAAGAAAAATGGACAAATTTTTAGAAAACATAGAACTTTTTGTACTTTTCGCAATATTCCTAGTGTTAATATTGGGTATCTCTACTATATAAATAAATTTATAATCACATAATGAAGAAATTTCTTTTATTCTTTTTATTTTATATTTGTAGCTATGCATATAGTTGTAATGATCTTTTAGATACAGATGTAAAAATTTTAAATAAGGATGAATATAAAAATTTATGTGAATATTCTGAAAAAACTATTCTTGTTGTTAATACAGCCAGTAAATGTGGATACACTAATCAATTTGAAGGATTAGAAGCATTACAAAGACGATTCAGCAATGATGGTTTTACTGTTTTAGGCTTTCCTTCAAGAGACTTCTTATGGCAAGAATATGAAGATGAAGCAAAAGTAGGTGAGTTCTGTAAAGCTATGTATGATGTAACCTTCCCAATGTTTTCAATATCTAATGTAAAGAACTCAACAGAACACCCTTTTTATAAAAAATTATTTAAAAAGACAGATGAAAGACCCAAATGGAATTTTCATAAATTTTTGATTACAAAAGAAGGCGAGATAAAAAGTTTTTCACATAAAGTTGAGCCCAACGATCCTAAGATTATTCAAGCTATTCAAGATTCTATTGAATTGTAGCTATCCTCTTTGCCAACAATAACCAATTCTGGTTTATTGATAGCGAAAATTCCTACTTCAACTACTCCAGTTATATTATTAATTTCTTTTTCAATTTTAAGAGGCTCTAAAATTTCTATCCCATGCAGATCAAGTAGAATATTTCCATTGTCAGACAATTTTTCTCTAATAGTAATTTGTTGAGTATATTTTTTACATGCTTTAATTACACTGTCTTTATTTTTCAAAATAACTTCAACTGGAAGAGGAAATTTACCTAGAACCTCAACTAATTTGGAAGTATCTACAATACATATAAAACTCCTAGAAGATGCAGCAATTATTTTTTCATTTGTGTGAGCACCACCACCACCTTTTATTAGATTAAGATTTTTATCTACTTCATCAGCACCATCAATATATAGATCTAGCACCTTATTAGGTTTGCCTACTTCAACATAAAAATCTAATGCATTTAATAAATTTGTTGTTCTTTTAGAGCTTGAATATATAGAGCCAATCTTGCCTCTAATTTTTGTTAAAAAATTTTCTGTAAATATATCTGTAGTACTACCAGTTCCAATACCTATATCTAATGGCCCATCAATATTTTTTATTTTTTCAAAAGCGCCTAGTGCAGCATTATATTTCTCAGACATAAATTTTTTTATCAGTAATAACTTTATCTAATCTTATATCAAATTTATTTTGAAAATTAGTATTTACCCTCTGAAAGTCATAACCGATACCCCAAAGTCTTGGTCTAATATTTTTTTTTGAAAGATATTGAAGCGTTCTATCATAGTAACCACCTCCAAATCCAACTCGGTATAAATCACTATTAAAAGCAACTAAAGGAATAAGGATTAATTGAATTTTATTAATAGGGAATATTGCTTTATCTATTGGCTCTTTAATACCAAATTTATTCTTTCTAAATTTATGTGTATTTAAATGGAAAGTTAATTTTTCATTACTAATTTTAGGAAAAAATAATTTTTTATTTTTTGGAATAGACAAATTGGGCTCATTATCAAACGCCATGTAATAAGCTATATTTTTACAATCATTAAAGTAGACCTCTTTTTTTAAACGTTCATTAATTGACCTAGACAAAGAAATGATATCTCCATTTAAGAGCTCATGTCTTCTCGTTCGCATTTCTTTTCTTAATGAATATTTAGATATCTGAATCATATGTTCCCAGCAACCCTGAACCCTTCGGTCAGGTGGGCAGCTCATTTATATAGTAAGGCTTCCCTAATGGTAATGCACAGCTATAAAAAATCTGCTTCCCTTTAATCTCTATTATCGATTCAAAGAGTAAATCCGAAAACTATGATCCAGATACTTTAAATATATACGGTTTTGGATACTAATTAAAATTATTGGTTAAGAAAAATTTCTATTTTTTTTGTAAGCTCAGCTACTTTTTCATCCAATTCTTTAGTTTGCTCTTTTAGGCTTTCATTTTCTTTTGCTACGCCAAGAGCAGCATTAAGTATTGCATTGTCGAGCTTATGTTCTGGGAATTTCATATTCTCTATTAGTTCTATGATTGATTTTTCTGCTTTTTTAAAAATAATGTATTCGCTCTCAGGAACGCCAAATTCAAACTCTCTATCTCGGATAGTTATTTTAAGCTTATTAATTTTCACCCTAGAGATTTTCCACCATCAACACTTATGTTTCTACCAGTCATATAAGTATTTTTAGTTATTAAGTAGTCAGCTAACATAACTATATCTTTTTCTGAGCCTAATCTTTTCATAGGTATGCTATCTAAAATTTTTTTCTTCTTTTCTTCAGATGGCTCATTTACATCCCATAAGATTGAACCAGGCGAGATTGAATTAACTAATACATCAGGAGCAAGTTCTCTGGCAAGTGATTTAGTGAAGTTGTATAGTCCTGCTTTTGCTGCTGCATAAACCGAATATCCGGACATACCTTGTTCCGCATAAATATCTGTAATATTTATAATATGCCCCTTATTTTTTACTAACTTGCCTGCAAGAGCACTAGATAAAAAGATAGGAGTTTTAAGATTTGAAGACATTAACTTCTCCCAATCACTAGAGTCTATTTCTGTAATCTTTTTTGGATAAAAAGTAGAAGCATTATTAATCAAAGCACAGAGATTGTTAGCGTTTTTATTCATTTCATTACAGAAATCTGCAAAAGAAGCATCATTATCAAAATCACATTGAAGAGCTTGGCAAGAGTTTACTCTTTTTGAATTTAACTGATTGCAGAGATTATTTGCAGAATCACTAGAAGATCTATATTGAAATAATATATCCCACCCAATGTCATGAAAGTGATTTACTAGTTGTTTACCAATCCTTTGTGCACCACCTGTAATAAGAATTTGTTTATCCATTTTTCTCTATGATCCTTTTTAATTCTTTATTCTTTGCATCAATTATCTCATTAGAACTTAAATCGTTTAAATATTCAAAATTAATATCAGCATAGTCATTTAATATTTTAGAAATATAGTTATCTAACTGTGGAAAGCATTCTAATACTTCAGTTATTTCTTTTTTGTTGTTTTGTGATGACATTAATTTAAAGAAACTTATTTTTTCTTCTTTGGAGCAAGTAATATCAAATCTAGAAATTTGAGACCAGATTTCTAAGGTTCGTTTAATGGATTTTGATGTTAATAATTTCTCTGCAAATCTAAAATTATTTTTTTCTGAAACCTGACACCATTTTATATTCGGGTTAGTAGAAGTTATGTTAGGTATAACGTTTAATTCATCATACCAGGGCATATCCAGACTAAATTTTTTTATAATATATAAAAATCTTTCAAAATTTAGCTCTAAACCCTTCACTGTTTCTAGCCAAACACGTTCTTTGCTAAGTTCTTTTAGCTCATTTGTTTCAGAAATCTTTTGTAAAGCATCTTCTGTGTCAGGATGAATAGAAAAATCTTCAAATTGAGCATAGAATCTAGCGACTCTTAAGGCTCTGAGAGGGTCTTCAAAGAAACTCTCTGATACATGCTTTAAAATTTTTGCTTCGATATCTTTTTTTCCTCCATAAGGGTCAATAAGTTTTCCATCTTTATCTTCTGCTATTGCATTTATAGTCAGATCTCGTCTTTTTAGATCTTCCTCAAGCGTAACATCAGGAGAGAAATCAAATTTAAAACCCTTATAACCTTTACCAGTTTTTGATTCTTTTCTGGCTAATGCATATTCTTCTTTTGTTTCTGAGTGGAGAAATACAGGAAAATCTTTTCCAACTTTCTGGAATCCTATCTTTTCCATTTCTAAGACAGATGCGCCAACAACTAGCCAATCATTATCTTTAGGTTGCAGGCCCATTAACTTATCTCTTACTGCACCACCAACTTTATAAATTCTCATTTGACTGAATCAACCGTGATTATGGATTTATCATTAATGTTAATTGCTGCTAATGAGCCGCCCCAGACACAACCTAAATCAACACCTTTAATTTTATTATGATTAGTTACTCCATTTAAGGCTGCCCAGTGTCCAAAAACTATATTATCGAGCTCTTTTAATGATTTATGTTTATATGAAAACCAAGGCTGATATTGTTCTTTAGAGGTTTTTTTAATTTTTGTTTGTAAATCTAATTTATTTCGACTGGTTATAAATCTCATTCTGGTAAAAACATTCACTAAGTATCTTCTTCTATTTTTTTTATTCGTTGATTTAGATATTGCTTTCCTTCTATTTCCATACATTGTGGAAAGAAACTTTTCAGGATCTGCTTTTAAAGAGGTTATTAACTCATCATTTGCTGCTAAGACATCGTTAAGTGACCAGGTTGGAAGTATTCCAGCATGTACCACTAATGATTTTTTATTTTGATGAGAAAGGACTTTAGCAAAAGGAAACGTTAATAGATGCTCAATTATCTCAATTGATTTATTCTTATTGAGGATTTTATGCATTGTATCTTTTTTATCATTATGTTCTTTCACACCTATTAATATGGCCATCAAATGTAAATCATGATTACCCAATACGCTCTTTATTTTATTTTCTAGCACGTATTCAATTACTTTCTCTGATTCTGGGCCTCTATTAACTAGATCCCCAACACAAAAGAATTTATTTTCCTTATTTGGATCAATAAGTTTTAAAAGGCTCTTAAGCTCTTTATAACAACCCTGAATATCACCTATTACAAATTTAGATTTGCTCTTCATATCTACTAAGTATTTCAAAATAGTTTTGTATCACAAGTTCTTCTGGCCGACAATTCGTATCAAATGAAAATTTAGGCATCACATCAAAAATATTTTTTAAGGGATTGCTAATCTTTTTTCTAGGGTTTGCAAAACATAAAGATAAAATCCGCTTTAAAGAAATGAAGCTATCTTTTTTGTCATTAAATCGGTCATGCTTTTTAATTTTTACTAAAGAAGAATTTACTTTTGGTTCTGGATAGAAAGCTTCTGGCGGAACGTCAAATAAGATTTCAAAGTCGCAAAAAAACTCAGCAATTATTGATATTTTTGATGATTTAGTATTTGGACAAAATCTTTGAGCAAGCTCTTTCTGTATTAGAAAAATACAATGTTCATATTTGATATTTGATTCAAGAATATTCAATATTATCTGAGAAGAGACATTATATGGAAGATTCCCCATAATAATTAATGAAGAATCATTAATTTCATGCAAATCTACACTAAGAAAATCTTTATTAATAAAATTCGCATTATGACCCTTAAATTTTTTGCATAAAAGATCTACAAGACCTTTATCAATCTCATAGGCAATCAGTTTTTCTGTTTTTTCAAGTATATAACCTGTCAGAGCTCCATCTCCCGGGCCTATTTCAATAACATTTTTTTTATCTTCTATCCCAGAGCTATTGATAATTCTTTCAAGATAAAGATTATCTTTCAAAAAATTTTGTCCAAGACTTTTTTTATGTGATATTGCCATTACCTGCCAATTTTAAAGCTTCAAACATGCTTGTATAGTCAGCAATAAATTTAGGGGCTATATCTTCTGCTGTTCCATGATCTACAGATATTCTATGAAATGGTAATCCAAGCGTAATATTTACTGAATGATGAAAATCTAAAGTTTTTAAAACTGGAAGTGCTTGATCGTGATACATCGACAGATAAGCATCATAATTCCCATTGATAAATGCAGTATCTGCAGCTAGTGGGCCAACTATATCTAAACCTTCTTTCTTTAGATCAGCAATTGCAGGATTTATAGAATCAATTTCTTCTATGCCAAATGAACCATCTTCTCCTGCATGTGGATTTAATCCTAAGACAGCAATTTTAGGCGCTTCTAAACCATAGATGTCTTTCAGGCCTTTTTTTAATAACTTACATTTTCTTATGATTAGATCTTTTGAAATCATTTTAGGAACATCTTTTAAAGCTACATGTGTTGTAGCCACTCCAACTTTCAGCGAATTATTTGCAAGAAGCATAAGAACATCTTCACAATCAAATTTTTCTTTTAAGAATTCTGTATGACCTGAGAATCCAGATATTGTATTAGCTATTACCTTTTTATTTATAGGCCCAGTAACAAGCGAAATCTTTTCTTTATGGGCAAGGTCTGTTGCTTTATTTAAACACTCAATAACATAAGGAGCATTCTTTGTATTTGGCTTACCCAGAATGAACTCTGAATCTAGATTTACTTCTATTATTTTTAAAGAATTGATTTTATGGTAATTAAGTTCTTGAGATACATTTTGTATAACTTTTTTTGAAGCAACTACGGTTATAAGTTCTAACTGTTCTTTTAGACTAGTTTCAAAGATTGCTTTTAAGAATACTTCTGGACCTATGCCTGATGGTTCTCCTAATGAGACAACTATTTGGTTCTTAATCAAATTCTTTTATTTCTACAAAAGCTTCTGCTCTTAATTCTTGTAAATGTGATTCCAATTCTTCTTCAAACTTTCTATTAAATAGATAAGAAAAAGCTTGGTCTTCCACTCTTTCATCAGTTTTATCTTCAACCCTAGTTCCAAGAACTTCGAGGATATGCCAACCAAATTCAGTTAAAAAAGGCTCTGTTATTTCATTTAAATTTGATTTTTTGATAGCTTCTTCAAATTCTCGAGCATAAAGACCTTCGCCAGCCCAACCAAGATTTCCACCTTCTTGCTTAGAGCCTGGATCGTCTGAAAACTCAGCTGCTAAATCAGCAAAAGAAGCACCATTAATTATTTGCTCCCTTATTTCAATGATTTTATCTTCACTATCAGTTTCAGTACGTATTCTGTTTGGTATTAGCAGAATATGTCTAACATTCCATTGTTTTTCAAATGTAACTGTTGGACCTCTTTTATTCTCCAAATATAGAATGTGTTCACCAGCCCCACTTGTTATTGGCTCTGCAACCTGACCAATTTTTAATTGACTAATGGGTGATTTAAATAATTCTGGAAAGCCAGTAATTTTTCTCCAACCTAAATCTCCTTGATTGTTGTCTTCTGAATACATAACTACGAACTCACTGAAATTAGTACCGCTATCTAAACCAAGTAGTACTTCTTCATAGATTGAATCAATATCTTTATTTGATCCTTTTTTTATTAGTATTTGTTTTACATTTAGTTCAGGACCAAGTTGATTTAAAGCTTCTTCTGTCTTAAGGAAACTATTAACTTCTTCTCGAGTAATTGAAATTTTGTTTTGTATACTGCCTTGTTGGACTCTTCTTATCTTTAAATTTCTCTTTACTTCCTCTCTGAGTCGAGCGTAAGAATCTCCTCTTTCTCCAACATACTTAATAAAATCTTCCAATGTAAGATCATTTTGTTGTGCTAGAGATTTTATTGTTAAATTAAGTTCCTCATCACTAATCTTTATACCTACTCGATCTGCAATCTGTAATTGCAACTCTTCTAAAATAAGTTGGTCAACTATCATCTCCCGAAGAATTGAGTCCTGAGGTATGCTTAATCCATCTAAGGCAGCATTTTTCTTATAGTCATTTATCTTAATTTGAATATCTGACTCAAGAACTACCCCGTCATTTACTATTACAGCGATCCTATCTAAATCTTGTGAATAAGTTGAGCTTGCTAGGAGCAAGATAGCTAATGTTCTAATTAAATAAACCATATTCAATAATAT
>CEVR01022890.1_pt1 | contig 13647 bp, 13 predicted proteins | sample 356541 | NCBI WGS metagenome assembly CEVR01 (sample SAMEA2623734, study PRJEB7988) | marine metagenome | isolation source: saline water (ENVO:00002010), including
CTAGCGTGTGATTATAATACATTCAATCAATTAAAAGATATTAAAAGCATTCATAAAGAGTTAGAAGATTATGATATCTCTTTTCCAATAACCCTTTACAAAAAAAGTATTTTTAATAAGCAATATCTTATTAAAAAAAAAATTACTTCTGGTGGTTTAGACACTTTTTTTGTATCCAATAGCAACGAAAATAAATTTATAAAGGATAAGTATTATTTCCAGGAATATATAGATGGTACTAATTATTCTGTATCATTTATTGCTTTAAAAGATAAAACTTATAGTATTTTAGGTTTTAATAAAATTTTTTCTAAAAAAACACCATACTCGGATTTTTCTTTTTCGGGATGTTTAAGACAAGTTAAATTTGATGACAAATATTTAGATACAATTATCAATTGCATCGATTATTTTATTTCTAATTTCAATATAATTGGTTTCTGCTCTATAGATTTTATAATTAAGGACAAATTTTATTTTTTAGAAATAAATCCAAGATTAAGCCAATCTCACTTAATTTATAAATCTTTTTTTAATAATCAATTAATAGATGCACACATTAAATCATATAACAATGAGTTAATTAATATTAACTATGATTTAATATATAGAGGTTTCGAACATTTATTTGCAAAAAAAAGCTTTAAAGTTAATAATGATATAAAAGAAAAATTTATCCTTAATGGTGCAAAGAGCGGTGATTTTTTTAACAAGGGAGACCCAGTTTGTACTATTTTTTATTTTTCTGACAATGAGAATGAACTTATAAAAGAGAGAGATAATGTTTATAATAAAGCTCAAAATATTTTTTTTAACGAGGTGTATTAAATGATAAGCGTAAGTGAGGAGTCAAATAACTTAGTACAAGATCTTATTGATAACTTTGAAACATATAATATTAACTTGTTAAAAGGCTTTGATGATTGCACTATAATAGATGCAGGAATCAATTGTCCAGGAAGTATTGAATGTGGGAGAGTTGTATCAGAAATATGTTTAGGTGGCTTAGGAAGAGTTCACTTACTAAATACGTTTCAATCGAAATCTTGGCCTTTTTCAATTCACGTTAACACTAAACACCCAGTAATATCATGCTTAGGCTCTCAATATGCCGGTTGGAATCTTAAATCAAATTTAAAGAGTGAAAAGTTTCAAGCATTGGGTTCAGGTCCTGCGAGAGCATTAGCTCAAAAAGAGGAGATATTTGACCATATTAACTATAAAGATAAATTTTCAAGGACAGCGTTGGTTATGGAAGTTGATTCAATTCCACCTGAAGATGTCGTAAAAAAAATCATACAGGATACTGGAGTAGAAGGTAAAAATTTAACAATAATAATAACACCAACAACAAGCATAGTTGGAAATATTCAGGTAGTTTCAAGAGTTTTAGAGGTTGCTTTACACAAATCACACGAACTTGGTTTTGATTTATCAAAAATACTTGAGGGGTTTGGAAGCGCACCTATACCTCCAAATTCCAATGACTTTTTAGAAGCAATGGGTAGAACAAACGACGCCATTATCTTTTCAGGCGTCATTCAGCTATGGGTAAACTGTGAAGACGAAGAAGCTGAAAAACTTTGTAAAGATCTTCCTAGTAGCACTTCGCAAGATTATGGAATGCCATTTGCTGATATATTTAAGAAATACGAGTATGATTTTTTTAAAATTGATCCAAACTTGTTTAGCCCAGCCCAAGCTTTTGTTATAAATTTAAAAACTGGAAAAACATTTCAAAGTGGTTCTATTGACGAAGAACTTATGAAAAAATCATTTAACTTGTAGAATGTATATTATTTTTACTGAGAATTCTGATAGTTGGCACTCTCAGGAGTTAAAAAAATCTCTAAAAAGACTTAAAAGAAAAGTGCAATGTTTAAGTATTACAAATATATCTTTATCTACATCAAAACCTAAATCTTTTATACATAATAAAAAAATCATTAAATATAAAGATGTAAAGGGTGTTTTTGTGAGAGCTATACCTAATGGAACATTTGAAGAAGTTATATATTATTTAAATATCCTTCATATTTTCGAGCTTAACAATGTTGTAGTTTATAATAATCCAACTTGTATTGAACAAAGCGTTGATAAAGTAAGAACAACTATGATATTAAAAAAGCACAATATAAATACTCCTGACACTATAATCACATCAAAAATTTCATATTTAAATAGCATTACTAAAAATTTAAAAGATAATGAATCTAAAGTAATTAAACCTATTTTCGGATCTATGGGAAGGGGATTGGAAAAAATAGATAAGACAAATATACATCCTGACTATGATTTACTGAATGGCGTGTACTATATTCAAGAATTTATCAAATCAAAAAAAGATCAATATCATGATTGGAGGCTTTTTGTAATAAAAAATAAAGTTACAGCTTGTATGAAAAGAGTTGGAAATACTTGGATTAATAATGTTTCAAAAGGAGCAACATGCAATCGTTATAAGCCTAGCCTAGAAATGAAAAAGTTGGCTATAGATTCTTTAAAAGCTCTAAATATGAACTACGCTGGGGTTGATATTATGAAAGATCATAAAGGAAAACTTTTTGTAACAGAAGTTAATAGTATTCCAGCATGGGAGGGCCTTCAATCAGTTTATCCAAAAATTTCTATTGCAGACCAAATTATTAGCGATTTTATAAAAAAATGTCAGAAAAAAAGATAGATCAACCAGCCTTACAAAAGTTGTTTGAAAAGGCTTGCATGCTTGACATAAGATCTTTAAAACCAGGTAATGTAAATACTAATAGCCCTTCAAAGAATCTCAATTATTTAGATTTTTTAAAAAGTATTGAAGCATGTTCAGACATCATCACTCAACCAAATATTTTATTAGAAGACAGGATTTTTGAAAGTATAAAATCCACTATCAATATAGTTGGTACAAATACAAATTTGGGTATTATTCTCTTATGCGCTCCTATAATTCAAGCTTATTACAGCAGGGGGAAGACTAATATATCTGAAAACATACATAAAGAAATCTTATCGCTTGATCACAACTCTACAAAAAAAATATATGAAGGAATAAATCTCTCAATGGCCGGTAATATGGGTTCTGTCGAGAGCTTTGACTTAAAAGGTAATGATTTCCAGAATTTCTACATTGTAATGAAATATGCTAGTTCATACGATCTAATTGCTTGGGAGTATTCAAATAAATTTGAGATTATTTTCAATGACCTTACAAATAAATTTTCAAATTTTAGTAATAAATATAGAAGCCATGAGGATGCATGTAGCGCATTATATATATATTTTTTGTCAAAATACCCAGATACTCTAATTTCAAGAAAATATGGTTTAGATAAAGCTAAGGATATTCAAAAAATTTTTTATGATCTTTTTATGGAGGTTGAATCTATACAAGATATGTATCAGATAAAAGAAAAATTAATTCAAACCGATAAAGTTTTGAAAAATGATGATATAAATCCTGGTACTGCCGCTGATTTTGTTGTTGCAACAGTATTTTCTAATATGCTTATTAAGTAAAAAATTATATTTTTTATTAGTTATGTTGCTTAAATTCTTGTAGAATAAGCCTGTAATATATAACAATAATATAGGAGATATATCTTATGGCAATTAATAAAGTACTAGTCGGGGAGGCTTTAGTTAATGACAATGATCCGTCAGGAACTATGGCAGAGATAGCCCATATTGACTTACTCATAGGACCAAGAGGTTCAGCTGCTGAAACCGCATTTTGTAACGGTTTAGTAAATAACAAGGATGGATTTACATCTTTATTAGCTGTTGTTGCTCCAAATTTACCATGTAAGCCAAACACAATGATGTTTAACAAGGTAACAATTAAGGGTGCTAAACAAGCGGTTCAAATGTTTGGACCAGCTCAGAAAGCTGTTGCTATGGCAGTGGCTGACAGTGTTGAAGCTGGTGTGATTCCAAAAAATGAAGCTGCAGATCTATACATATGTGTTGGTGTTTTCATTCACTGGGAAGCTAATAGCGATGAAGCTATTTATGAAAATAATTACAAAGCTACTAAAATGTCAATAGCAAATGCTGTTGCAGATGCTCCATCAGTTGATGATATTCTTTCTCAGAAAGATAGCACAGACCATCCATTCCAAGGCTTTTAATTAATAGCTATTAATTAAAAAATTATTTGGTTAAAAAGCGTCATTTCGGTTATTATCGAGGTGACGCTTTTATTATTATGGAAACTAAAGATACAAAAAATAAGGATATAAAAACTGATAATAGGTCTCTAACACCTCAAGAGATTTCTTTTAAAACTGCACAACCTATTGATAAAATTAATAATTCTATATTTATTAATAGTAATCAAGAAAATTCACTTCCATTAAATAGTAATGATTTAAATAAGCAACAGGAAACAATACTTTGTGCGTTAAATGATCTTGGAATCATGGAATTTGATGCAAAAGACACCATTAGGATAGAATTTGAGATAAGAAAGCTAGATTTTTTTATTTTTCTTGAAGATATATTGTCTGATGTTGGTTTTAAGTTTTTTCAAAATACACATTATGAACCTGACGCTCACAGGCAGATTACATCTAATAGGTTGGTAGGTAAAAACAAGGGGCTATGCTTTAAAAGAGATTACTCTAAATATGATGATTTACTATATCTTTCAATTATAACTTTTTTAGGTGGAATAAATATCAATAATTATATTTTTTTTAATAACTTAGAAGAAAATACTATATTTAATATAAAGAGTATACTTGAAGAGCATGGTATCAACATAATTAATTGCTCAGATGACGTAATAAATAGTTATAGGCTATATAACAGAGATGATACAGAAAAACTTAAAAATGTAATATTAAATTTGAATATACCTCAAATTTCAGACTTTTTTAATAAAACAGATGAAACCGCTTCTGTAACTAAATGCTTTAAGTTTGATAGCGCGCACTTTATTACTGATCATCCAGGTAAATGTCGAAATCTTCATGGTGGTAGGTATGAGCTAGAAATTACTTTTACTGATCAAGTTGATGCTTTCACCGGATTTGTATTAGATTACAGTTATATTAAGAATATTGTTGAAAATTGCATTATTTCTAAATTTGATCACAAAACACTAAATTTTGTTTGCCCAGAATTATCATGGCGTTCTTCAACTGAATTCATATCAATTTTCACATGGGAAAAAATAATAAACTTGATACCAAGTCTTTCAAAAATAAAAATATATGAAACAGAAAGTTCTTATTGTGAGTATATAGGCAAATCCTTAGATCAATTTTTGCTAAATGGCGCATCTCATGCTTTGAGATATTATATAGAGCTAAACGAAGACGATACAAACGTTCTAAATATCTTGCAAAAAAAATGAAAATTCCATGGCTTGAATCTAATTACGTATTTTACAAAGAAAAAATTGATAACAATATTTTATTTAATTCGGTTATATTTCAAGGCTATGACGACGTGGGAAAGTTTGAGCTAGCTTTAGATATAGCATTATATTATGTAAAGCGAAGTTCCGTAGAAGAAAGTATTGACAAGATTTTTATAATTAAAAAAGAAGATGGTGCAAAAAATATAAAAATTGATCAGGTAAGAGAGGTAACAAAAAAATTACACCTTACATCTAATCGAAAAGTTGTCATCATAAAAAATGCACATGACCTAAATAATAATTCTAGTAATGCTCTTTTAAAAATAATTGAAGAACCAACAAAAAATTTAATATTTTTAATGACATGTAATGATGTATCTAAACTTCTTCCTACCATTAAAAGTAGATCGCAAATTTCAAAATGCTCGTATAAAAATTTTAAAAATAATGAAATACTAAAGAATTATAATAAACTTAATTTATTTCAATACCTTTCCTCAGATGAAAAAAACTTTAATCAATTACTAGATAATTTTGATATAAATTACGATATTGAAAATAATCTTAAAGGATTATTAAGTAATAATTTAAGCATTAGTGATTTTTGTAAGTATGAAAAAGATATAAACATATCTAATTTAATTAATTTAATTTTATTCGAGCTTAAGCAGTTAAGTGTAAGTCTAAATGCACCAACGAGTTCTAATTTTTCCCTTTTAAAGCCATATTTTAAAAATACGCCCTTAAAAAATATTATTCAAATGTATTATAAAATCCTTACGCTTAAAAAAAACTCTGACATTATTTACGATAAAGAAATTATTTTATATGCTATTGGAAAGATATTTAAAAGCTATGCGTAATTTTTTACTTCATTTTACATTAGTTATTTTCCTATGTCCGCAAGTTTTCTCAAAAGAAATTTTTGAGATACCTAATGATACTCTGCTTGTTGGTGATATTGATTTTGTAAAAACACAGGACGGTGAAGATATACCTGGCATTGTTGAAAGATATGGTACAGGTTACCATGAATTAATGAAGGCTAATTATGAAAAAATTAAATGGTACCCTGAAAGTAATACGAAGCTTAGAATTCCAAAGAAATATATTTTACCGTATAAGTACTTTAATGGAGTAGTTTTAAATATTTCTGAAATGAGATTATATTATTATCTACAGATTGACGATATATATTCCGTTAATCGAGTCCTTACATTTCCTGTAAGCGTTGGACGTTATGATTGGACTACACCAATAGGAAACACTTTTATAAAACATAAAGTGATTGACCCAATATGGTACCCACCAAAAAGCATTATTGAAGAGCATGAAGAAAGAGGGGATATCTTGGAAAAAATTGTTCCAGCAGGACCTGAAAATCCTTTAGGTAAATATGCATTAAATTTAGGAATAAAAGGGTACTTAATTCACGGAACTAATAAACCAAAAGGTATTGGAATGAGAGTTACACATGGATGCATAAGGCTAAGAGCAACAGATATAGAAACTTTATTCGCACTTACCAAGGTAGGTACAAAAGTGAAAATAATAGATAAAAAGATTAAAATAACCCATCTTAATAAGGATGTATTTATAGAAGTGAGTGATTATGATAAGACATTGGAATCCATTCCAAATGATGAATTTAATTTTCAAAGCAAAAATAAATATCTTCAAGATATAATCGAATATACAAAAAAATACAATTTATCGATTGACTGGAGTTTAATTAAAAAAGAAGTAAAAAACTCCTCAGGTATTCCTATATTAGTAAGTACGAGTAATTCTAACTAAACTTTTTGATTAAAAAATTATAAATAAAATGCGGCATTATTGATAAGGACACCATTATAATTCTTGTTACTAATGGAAAAGAAATTTCATATTTTTTGCTATTTAAACCTTTGATAATAATTTGAGCTGCTTTACTAGCACTAATTATAAAAGGCATATCAAATTTATTTTTTCTTGTAAGAGGTGTATCAACAAATCCTGGAGTAATAACTTTTACATCAAAATATTTATGATTTTCTGCAAAAAATGAAGATGATAAATTATATAAGGCCGCCTTGGTAAGTGAATATGGTTGACTGAAAGGCAAACCCTTGAAGGCAACTAAGCTTGAACAAATGATAAATTTTGACCTTTTTTTAGTATTTTTAAGATGATTGTGCATATTTTCTATAATATGAAGTAGACCAATAATATTAACATTAATTATGTTTTCGTAATTTCCTAATTTTGATTCTTTTCCTTTATCTTGTTCATAAGCATCGTATCTAGCAGCCATGTATATGATACATAAAGCATCGCCAGAATCCTCTTTAATAATATTGCAGGCCTCATTAACCTCTGCCTTATTGGAAACATCAAACGAAAGCAATTTAAATTTCTCATGATTTCCTTCATTAAGTTTTTCTAAATTACTCTTATTACTTGAAGATACTACTACTTCATTACCCAGTTCACTTAACTGCATGGCAATTTCTCGTCCTATCCCACTACTTGCACCAATAATCCAATATTTCATATTTTTTTATAAATAGGTGATACTTGTAACAAAATAATACTTATAATTTTTAAAATCAATGGAATTAAACTATATAAAATTAAAATTTTACTAGCCTCCAAGTTGTAAGCATTTTCAGCCATATTAATACCGTTATAACCTAAATATATAAATGCAAATCCAGATCCAATAGCTAAAGCACTTTTATTTAAAAAATTATATATGCCAAAAAAAACTGCTGAATGTGTCTTAACTTTATCAAAAATTATTTTAGATGTTAAAAGAGATGGAGGAATTGATATATCACCTCCAGATGCAAATCCAGAAAAAATACAAATTAACAAGTACGGAAATAAATCACCTTGATCTAGAAAATATACACCGGAGAATGTTATAACGGAAAATATCATAGAAATTAACCAAGAATATGTTTTAGTGTATTTTAAACTTAATTTTTTCCATATACCTAGTGATAAAGCAGCCGATAAAAAATAAGATAGTATAAATAAAGGAGTATAGGCTTCTAATTTTAAATAATAGTTTACGAAAAAAATAATCATTACCGCAGGTAAAGCTGCGCTAAGGACACTTATAAAATGAACAGTATAAAACCATATATATTCTTTGTTAAAAAGTGAAGATATCTGCATTCTTTTAATTTCATTCTCAAACTTGACAGTAGTTAGATTTATTAAAAAATTTCTAGAAAATATAAAAAAAAATAAAAAAAGTATGCATAATATAAAGAAACTAAAAATAAAATATGCTTTTTCTGAATTATAAAAATTTAGTAATATACCAGGTATAACTGCTCCAAATATCATTCCTAAAAATGAGTTAAATTCTCTTGTTGCAGACACTGATGACGACATTTCACCCTTAAAAAAAACTGATAGTGAATAAAAGTTAATATTTAAAATACTAAAGAAAAAGGTAGTAAGAAAAAGAAAAATTATAAAAGATATTGTTGGGTTTGCGTGTAAGGGATTAAATAAAAAATATATCGATACAGCATAAAATAATATACAAATATTAAATATATATTTCTTAATTTTTTTTACAGAAATTCTAGAGGAATAATATCCTATTAATGGATCAAGTATTGCATCTAAAATTCTTAAAAATAATAAAATTATGCCTATTAAAAAAATATCTAACTTATATATTTCAATATAATAAATTGGTGTATAAATGTATATCGGAAATGAGCTAAATGCTAACGCAAACCCAAAGGATGAATATGAATTTTTTTTACTCAAAATACATTACTCTTTTTCTAAAGTAAATTGATAAACATCGGTTCTATTTGATTCAAATCCAGCGGAGCAAGAAAGTAAATAATATTCCCATAGCCTAATAAATCTATCGTCAAGACTTTGATTTTTTATAATATTTATATTCTCTTTAAATCTTTTATGCCACTCGTCTAGAGTTTTTGAATAACTTTTACCAAATGATATTTTATTGATAACTTTAAGGTCATTATTTTGAGCATATCTAATAAATTTTGAGGGGGAGGGGAGCATACCACCAGGAAAAATTAAGGATCGTATTGCATCTGTATTTGATGAATAATTGTCAAATAAATCGTCTCTTATAGTTATTGTTTGAATAACAGCTTTGCCACCTTTAACTAAGAGGTCATTTACTTTCTTAAAATATGTATTCCAGTAGCCTTGGCCAACTGCTTCAAACATTTCAATTGAAACGATTAAATCATACTTGCCTTCTACATCTCTATAATCAATATAATCTACGTTTACATTATCAATCTTTCTACTAATTGATGAGGAATAGTTAAATTGTTCTTTTGATATTGTTATAGAGTCAATCTCCTTAAAGAAATTACTTGCATATGAAAAAAATCCGCCCCACCCACAGCCAATCTCTAGTACTTTTTCTTTCTTGCTGTCTTCAAAATTATTAAGTATTTTTTGATATTTATTTAATTGCGCCTGTTCTAATGTAGTATTCTTTGTATCATATATACCTGAAGAATAAGTCATTGTGTTGTCTAGCCAAATTTTATAAAAGTCATTGCTAATATCATAATGGTCTGCAATGTTTCTCTTAGCTTGTTTAATAGAATTTTTTTTGAAGAAATATTGTAATTTCAATAAATATGTGAAAAATGAATTTGAAAACATAACTTCCGATAAAGCATTTTCATTATTAATAGCAAAAATTATTAAGTTTTTAAGATCATTTGTAATCCATTTACCATCTCTATAATCTTTAGCAAGTCCTACGTCGCCTTGGGTAGCCATGTTGCTAATCACTGACCAGTCAAAAATTTCAAAAATTATTTGTTTATTATTATTATTTTCACAGACTATATACGTATTGTCAGGAAATATAACTTTTATATCGCCAAAAGTGCATTTAGATATTATTTTTTTTACTAATTTTTTTTTAAATTTAGAAAACATAAATTATGTAATTTTCTCTCTTTTTTGTTTTGGTTTTTTTATAACTTCAATCTTTTTTATCCATAATTTCAAAGCTTGTATGTGTATAAGGGATTGTACTCTTAAAATATAAAAAATAACTTTAAAAAAACTCAATATATTCAAAAAAAATATGTTAGAAGTTTCAATTTTATCACCAATTATTCCAGTTTTTAACACAATATTATCGGCAGTATCATAATAATTAATTATAACTTTAAATTTATTTTCCGTATTATGAAAATCTACCTTGTAATATCCTTCTCTTTTTATAAAAGGAGATACGTGAAAAACTTTTTCCATGTTTAAGTTTTGTTTATATTTTGTGTCTAAATAGTAAAAATGAGATTCATTAAATGTATTATTAACTTTCAATATTAATGAACATATCTCTTCATTTTGATAGCAAAATATAAATGATACTGGGTTAAATACATAGCCTAAAACTTTAGGCATTGTAATTAGTTTAATTTTATCAATTTTTTGGTTGCTTTTATCTTTACATAAATTACTAACCCAGCCAAAAAGCGATTTATCCTTTACCAAGCAATAGTCACTTTCATCCACACTTAGTAAATTAAATTTATTAATGCTTAAAATTTTAAATTCGTTGATGTGCTTATTTTCAAAAAAATCAAATTCAAAATAATTTGCCCTATACGTGAAGGAATTAATCTTAGAACCAAGTCTTGAGTGATAGATATTAGCATTAATAATTTTCATTTTGATATCTTCTATAATATTTCATGGCGTATATTGATGCGTTTATCCCATCCTCATGAAAACCATTCCCTAAATAAGCTCCAGCATAATATATATTTCCAATGCCTTGGATTAATCCAACATCTCTTTGAAGTAATTTGGTTTTATAATTAAAAACAGGGTGTTGTAAAATAGTTTTATTAACCATAAGATCATCATTAATTAATTTTTCAGAATTTAGCGACACAAAATAATTTTTTTTTGAATTTATTTTTTGTAAATTATTCATCCAATAAGAAACTAAAGGGCGGTTATATTTATTTGCTTTATAAACCCAACTAGCCCAACATTTTTTATTTTTTGGCATTACGCTGGCATCAGTATGGAGACAAACACTATTATTAGAGTATTCAAATTCCTTTAAATAATTAATTTCTGCAGATGTTGCGGAATTACCTAAAAGCTTTAAAGCTGAATTTGAATGAGTGCAAATAAAACATGCGTCATATATATTAGATTTATTTTTAGAAAAAACTTTTACCTTATTGTTTTTTCTTAATATTTTACTAACTTTATGGCACTTTTTTACGGTAAAATTATTTTTGTTCAACATTTTACTTACATAGCTATTACTTCCTTTTTCTATTGAGTACCATTGAAGTTGCTCTCCAATTGATAGTAATCCATGATTATTCATAAATTGTATGTATGAGACTAGCGGATAATTAAGTATTTCATCCTCATTACAACTCCATATTGAGCTTCCCATAGGAACTATATATCCTTTAATGAAAAATTCAGTGTAGTTATGTTTTCTAAGATAATTCCTTAAGTTGATCTTGGTATTCACATTCTTATTAATCATATTCAGTGCTTCACTATTAAACTTAATAATTTCATATATTAATTTATAATACTTAAAGTTAAATATGTTTTTTTTATTTGCAAACACTGTTGATAAAGTTGAAAGTTTATATTCATCTTTAATACCACTAATTGCAAATGACATGTTGCTTTTAAAGCTTTTAACTTTAAGTTCCTTAAGCATTTCTGAGAAATTAGGGTAGTTTATGAGGTTATAAACAATAAAACCTGTATCAATAGGGATTTTTCTTTTATTTTCTATAACATTAATTGTTCTTGTGTGTCCGCCTATGTAGTTTTCTTTTTCATATAAGGTTACAACATTATTTTGTGAAAGCTTATATGCTGCATATAAACCTGAGATCCCAGACCCAATAATAGCTACTTTCTTTTGCATGTTTAATTATATTGCGTATAATGTATATTATGTTAAATTAAATCAACCATACGTATTATTAAGGTCTCCAATACCATCAATTCTAACAGTTACCGCACTATCCCTTTCCATAGGACCTAAGCCTTGTGATGTCCCAACACATATTATGTCACCTGGAAAAAGCGTCATATTTTGAGATAAATACATAACAATTTCCTCACATGAAAAAATCATATCACTTACCGGGTAGTCTTGAACTATGTGCGAATCATTAATAATTGTTTGTATATTCAATGTTTTGGGGTCAAGCCCACTTGCTATATAAGGACCATAAACGCCAAAACCATCAAAACCTTTAGATCTTGTCCATTGATCGAAATTTGGATCATCTTTAAGTAAACCAAAGGCGGTAACATCGTTTATGCATGTATACCCAAATATAGAGTTTTTTGCATCATCTAAGCTTGATAAATCCTTTACAGGTTGCCCAATTACAATTCCTAGCTCACCTTCAAAAAAAACCTCACCCTTGTAATTTCTAGGGTGATAAATATGTTTATCATTGGTAGAAAACGATGAAGGTGATTTAAATATATACAATGGTTTATCTGGATAACTTAAACCTTTTTCGTCAGCAAGTGCTTTATAGTTATTCCATAAAGCAATCATTTTAGATGGTATACAAGGGGCTAAAAACTCTAAATTTTCACCTACTTTAACAATTTCTCCTGTTTGGCTAGGGTTGTTAAAAAGGTTCCCTGAGTAAATTTCTATTTCAGAATCTGAAATTAACTTACCAATGTTTACATTACCCTTGTGCTTAAATCTTGCCCATCTGTCTCCCATACAACCTCCTCGTTGATCAATTCTTCCAATTTATCTAAAGGGTTAGATACGTAATTCAATTCATGACACAATACAGCTCTAGTGTGCTTAGAGCCAATCTTCCCCTTAAAAAATGGCGCTAAATGTTTAGTAAAATCAGTTATTTTTTGATTATATTTAATATTATTTCTAATATATAAAAAATATGTTTGCAACACATCTTCTTTGTTTATTTTCATGATAGATGGATCTAATGACCTTTCAATTTCATGAAGAATGAAAGGATTATTGCACACTTCCCTGCCAATCATAACACCATCTACGTGCGTTAAATGCTCTTTTATTTTATCAATATTTGAGATTTCTCCATTTATAATTATTTTTAAATGAGGAAAATCCTGTTTTAGTTTATATACCCTATCATAATTTATTGCTGGTATAGATCTGTTTTTCCTTGGATTTAAGCCAGTTAACAGTGCTTTTCTTGCATGTAAATGAAATATTTTCACCCCACTATCTGAAACCTTTGATATAAAGTCTACTAAGTGCTCATATGAATCTT
>CEVR01006819.1_pt1 | contig 13595 bp, 11 predicted proteins | sample 356541 | NCBI WGS metagenome assembly CEVR01 (sample SAMEA2623734, study PRJEB7988) | marine metagenome | isolation source: saline water (ENVO:00002010), including
AGAATTATCTCGAAGTTCAACAAAACCAGGACCAATGTCAACAACTTCATATGATGGGTTGGGATTGCCCTCAAAACCACTTTTAAAATAATAATTAAAAACACCATCCTCTGAAGAACCAAAAACCCTATAACCAAGTGAACCATCAATGTTCTCTACAAGATGCTCCTTAATCCTTGTTTCAACTATGTACCCTGTTTGAGTTTCCACAACAACATAAAGTTTTTCATTTTCTATGACAACAAAACCATCCTTTGCCTCATAGGCCGGGGATTGCGCCTCTAATAAATGATTTTTTATGGCTTCGTCTTTCTTTTCAGAAGACCATTCAAAAAAAAGACCCAAAGACAAGACAACAATTAAAAAAAGGTAAATGCTTCTAATGTTCATTTTTATTTTTCTCACTCACAAATAAATTCACAGCAGACTCTACTTCATGCACAGCATTAGAATATGATAACTCCCCAAACGGCTTAAATACAGAAAAAACAACCATTCCATTAATAATGTTTATATAAGAATTTTTTCTAAAAATTTCACGAATTCTTCTTTTTATTTTGTTTCTCTCAACAGCCTTGTTAAAGTTTTTTTTTGAAATTGAAATTTGAAGAATATTCCTGTTTGTTGGTTTAAAAAACAGTCTAAAATTTTTACTTGAATAAAAAAGCTCCATATTGGTATATTTATGTTTGGCTTGAGACAAGTTAAGCGCTGAGTACCTTTCTACCTTTCTTTCTTCTATTTGCAAGAACAGCTCTTCCAGCCTTGGTAGACATTCTAGCCCTAAACCCATGGGTTCTTTTGCGTTTTAAGTTGCTTGGTTGAAATGTTCTCTTCATAATAATAATGGATCAAAAAGTTTGTGAATTATAGCTTAATATTTTTTTAAAAACAGAAAAACACACAATAAAACATAATTTTTTTTATATACAACTTATCCACAACAAATTCTTATCTTTATTCTGTAGATATCTTGTGGATTTTTTAATAGACTAACAAAACTAATAGGAGAATATATTTGGATCTTTGGAATAAGTGCTCTAAAAAGCTTGAAAACAGAATGTCACAGGAGGATTTTAATACCTGGATTAGGCCACTAAAAGCAACAATCAACAAGGACAAAATGGAGTTGGTTGCTCCAAATGACTTTATTTTAGACTATATAGAAAAAAACTTTGCCGAAGAGATTTCTAGAACAGTCAAATCACAAACCAAGAATTCAATAAGCCTTGTGTTTAAGACGCACACAAAAGAAACATTTGTTGATAAATATCAAAAATCTAAATCTTCTGGGGCAAAGCTTGTAGAAAACTATACATTTACTAGTTTTGTTGAAGGAAAATCAAATCACCTGGCCCTTGCTGCCGCAAAACAAGTTGCCGCCAATCCAAAGGGAGACTATAACCCTCTTTTTATTTATGGCGGCGTGGGGCTTGGAAAAACACACCTTATGCATGCAGTGGGGAATAAAATTTTAGAAAATGAACCAAACAAAAGAATAGTTTATGTTCATTCAGAAAAATTTGTTTCCGATATGGTAAAAGCACTTCAACTTGGCGCCATGAATGAATTCAAATCTTTCTACAGAAATGCAGACGCGCTGTTGATTGATGATATTCAATTTTTTGCAGGTAAAGAGCAGTCTCAAGAAGAATTTTTTCATACTTTTAATGCTCTTTTGGATAGAAACAATCAAATGATACTCACCTGTGATAAATACCCAAAAGAAATTGACGGCTTAGAAGAAAGGCTTAAGTCTAGACTTGGTTGGGGGCTACCAGTGGTTATTGATCCGCCTGAGCTAGAAACAAGAGCAGCAGTTCTATTAAACAAAGCCTCCTCAATGGGTGTGAGCATGCCAAATGACTGCGCAATATATATTGCTCAACGAATAAGATCAAACATAAGGGAGCTTGAAGGCGCTCTAAAAAGGGTTGTGGCTAATGCAAGGTTTACTAATCAAGAAATAGACCTAGGCCTAGTTAAAGATGCACTAAAAGACTTGTTTGTTATTTCTGCAAAAATGGTTAGCATTGAGAATATTCAGAAGACTACGGCAGAATATTACAACATCAAACTTTCTGATTTATTGTCAAAAAGAAGAAGTAGGTCGATTACCAGACCAAGACAAATGGCAATGGCCCTCACAAAACAGCTTACAAACCATAGCCTTCCAGAAATTGGAGAAGCTTTTAATGGGAGAGACCACACAACAGTTTTACATGCATGTAAGAAAATAGCCGAATTAAGAAAAGAAAGCCCTTCGCATGAAGAAGATTACAGAAACCTTAATAGAGCTTTGACAAATTAATGGATTTTTATATAACAAAAGAAGAGGTTGTAAAGTCATTAAGCCACACCCTTGGTGTTGTTGAAAAAAGACAAACTCTTCCAATTCTTTCCAATGTCTTGATTGAGGTAGATGAATCTACTTTAAAACTTACAGCAACAGATCTTGAGAGTGAGATTTCAACAACATCCATAATTTCGAACTATAAAAGTGGAGGAAAAACAACAGCCCCAGCCAGAAAGTTAAGCGATTTATGTAGACTTTTACCAGATTTGTCAGAAATTCATTTTTTTCTTGATGGAGATAATCTAAAAATTGAATCCGGTTCTGGTAAATACAGTATCTCAACACTTCCTAGTGAGGACTTCCCTGTATTTGAAAAAGAAGAGACCCAATCACATATCAATATTTCTTCACAAAATTTAAAAACTCTTATAACCAAAACAGCTTTCGCCATGGGCAACCAAGATTGGAGACACTACCTTAATGGACTTTATTTATTAATTGACGACAAATCTATAACCAGTGTTACCACTGATGCACACAGGCTCGCGCTTGCTAACTCTTCTCTAAATGAAGCAGCCTCTGAAAATATAAGCGGCATCGTTCCAAGAAAATCGATTAATGAAATTGGAAAGCTCGTCGGCGATGAATCAGAAAATGTCTTGATTCAACTTGGTCACACATCTATTTCTGTTAATATTTCAGGAACGACTTTTGTGAGCAAACTCATAGAAGGAAAATTTCCAGATTATGAACAGGTAATTCCATCGGGTAATAGTGATGTGCTTACAATCAAAAGAAAAACTTTTTCTGAATGCTTGAGCAGGGTTAGTGTTTTGTCCAGTGAAAAATATAAGGGCGTTAGGATTTTGACCGATCAAAATTCCATGCACGTATCAGCTAATAATCCAGAAAAAGAAGAAGGCGAAGAAAGTATATTATGTGAATACGCAGGAGAAAAAATTGACATAGCATTTAATGTCAATTACTTGCAAGAAATTTTATCGACACTAGATTCTGAAAATATAGAGATAAATTTTTTTGGTTCAGATAAGAGTTGTCTAATAACTGACCCAGGTTCTTCTAATGTGAAGTATGTGGTTATGCCTCTATTAATTTAAAGTGCCATTAACAAACATTTCTATAAAGCATTTAAGGTGTTTTGATAGAGTTGAAATATCATTATCACCTGGCATAAATTTTTTTCATGGACCAAATGGTTCTGGTAAAACTAGCTTGCTAGAAGCTTTATTTATTTTTTCTAGTGGCAAGTCATTTAAAAGTAGTAATCTACAATCACTTATTAAATATGATAAGAAAAATTTTTATTTAAAAGGTTATGATGGAAGTAGTGGCCACATTATAGAAGTTGAAAAACATATTAATAAACCAGTATCTTTAAAACTTAATAATCAAAAAATTGTTTCAAGCAAACTAATAAAAAAATTTCCTTGCACACCAATTCATAACAACACCTTTTCATTTACTATTGCGCCACCTGACTTTAGAAGAAAGATGCTAGACAGATCAATATTTATAGCTGAAGAAAATTTTTCTTCTATATGGTTTGCCTACCATAGAACCCTTAAGCAACGAAACGTGATGCTTAAAAATAACCTTAAATCAGATATTTACGTATGGGATAAAAAGCTTGCTGTCGATGGTGAACTTATTACAGAATATAGGAAAAACTTTTTTGATAAAGTTTTAATTGAATTTAAAAATCTGTTAAATATTCTTGAGCCTAATAGTTCTTTTGATTTTTTTGATTTAATTTCAATTGATTTTTTTTGTGGATGGAATTCTAATGATTCACTTCTTTATAAATTTGAAGAAAACCTTCAATATGACCTAAAAAGGAAAACCACAACCGAGGGTCCTCACAAATCAGATATAAAATTTTTTATTAAAAACATAGACGCTAGACAAATATTATCCCGAGGAGAACAAAAATTTTTTTCAATACTTTGGTCATTTGCTCAAAATGAAGTTTTAAAAAAACATTATAAAATTGAAGCTACATTAATTATTGATGACCTTAAATCAGAGCTAGATGAAAGAGTTTTTGATTTGTTTGTAGAGCTTTTAAAACATAACGAAAACCAGGTTATTTTTTCCTGTATAGAAGATTGTTTTAGTAGTAAAATATCCAATGAATTTAGTGAGTTTAAAAAGTTCCACGTGGAACAATTAGGATAAAAAAATGGCAAAAAAATCAACAGAAGCCAAATACGATTCATCAAATATTCAAGTCTTAAAAGGTTTAGAGGCTGTCAAAAAAAGACCTGGAATGTACATAGGAGATACAGATGATGGCTCTGGTTTACATCACATGGTTTTTGAGGTTTTGGATAACTGCATTGATGAAGCAATGGCAGGCCATTGTTCAGATATACAAGTAATAATTAATAAAAATGGATCAGTGACCGTTCAAGACAATGGCAGAGGAATACCCGTTGACGTTCACAAAAAAGAAGGTGTATCAGCGGCCGAACTAATCTTAACAACCCTTCACTCTGGTGGTAAGTTTGATGACAATAGCTATAAAGTTTCAGGAGGTCTTCATGGAGTTGGCGTATCTGTTGTAAATGCACTTTCCAAAAAGTTGATACTAGAAGTTCATCGAGATGGAGGTGAATATTTTCAAGAATATTCCGAAGGTAAACCAAAAGCGAAACTCAAGAAATTAAAAAAATCTAATAGCACCGGAACTAAAATTACTTTTTTTCCATCAGATAAAATATTTACCTCAATTGATTTTGAAACAGACAGGATTTATAAAAGGATTCAAGAACTATCATTTTTAAATGCAGGAGTTTCAATAAATGTTGAAGACAAAAGATCGGGAAAATCTCGTAAGTTTAAAAATAATGGGGGTCTCTCAAGTTACGTCACTCATCTCAAGGGAAGGAAACAAATCGTATCAGAAATATTTGAGTGTTCCACAATTGAGAATGATGTTGGTGTTGAAATAGCAATGCAGTGGACTGACTCTTATTCTGAAAATGTACTTTGTTATACCAATAATATTCCACAAAAAGATGGAGGAACTCATTTAGCAGGCTTTAGAGGAAGTCTTACAAGGGTACTAAAATCTTTTATTAAGAAAGAAAATGCAAAAAAAACACCAACAGATTTGCTGGGCGAAGATGTAAGAGAAGGGCTGATTGCTATAATTTCTGTTAAAGTTCCAGATCCTAAATTTTCATCACAAACCAAAGAAAAACTAGTTTCATCTGAAGTGGAAGGAGTTGTTAGCACAGTATTTAGTAAATATTTTAATGAGTTTTTATTAGAAAACCCTAAAGACTCTATAAGTATTATTGCTAAAGTTTCAGAAGCAGCGCTTGCTAGAGAGGCCGCGAGAAAAGCGAGAGAAATGACTCGAAGAAAAGGCGTTCTAGAAATAGCAGGATTACCTGGAAAATTAGCAGATTGTCAAGAAAAAGACCCAAAACTCTCTGAAATATACATAGTTGAGGGAGATTCTGCGGGAGGATCTGCAAAACAAGGTAGAAACAGGAAAAATCAAGCAATTTTGCCTTTAAAAGGAAAAATAATTAATGTAGAAAAAGCAAGAATAGACAAAGTTCTTGGTTCAGCAGAAGTAGGCACACTCATTAAGGCATTGGGATGTGGAATTGGTGAAGAAGATTTTGATATAAACAATTTACGATACCACAGAATAATAATAATGACAGACGCTGATGTAGATGGCTCGCACATTAGAACTCTATTATTAACTTTTTTTTACAGGCAAATGTATGAAATAGTTGATAATGGACATATTTACATAGCGTTACCGCCTTTATATAAGATAACCAAGGGTAAGGAATTTATATATGCATCAGATGAAAAAGAAAAAGATGCTGCAATAAAGAATTTGTCGAAAAATGGGTCAAGGGGCTTAGAGGTTCAAAGATACAAAGGTTTAGGGGAAATGAACCCAGAACAATTATGGACAACAACAATGGATCCAGTAAACAGAAGAATGATGCGTGTTGATATTAAAGACGTTCAGGATGCAAATGAATCTTTTGAAGTCTTAATGGGCGATGATGTTGAGCCAAGAAGAGAGTTTATTGATGCAAATGCCCTTTCAGTAAAAGAATTAGATATTTAATGTAACTCCTTAAAATTCCTTTTTATCCATTTATAAGCTTCATTTGTTAATTTTTTAGGGTTCTTATTAAACATTACAGGACCTATTCTGATAACCACTTCTCCCTTTTGTTTTATAAATTTTCGATTTTTCCAGTATAAACCAGAATTATGACATATAGGTACAATCGGTATATTGTTTTTAACTGACAAGAGGCCATAACTATTAGAAAAAGGCTTAAGACCTTTATGAGGCCTTGCTCTTGTACCCTCTGGAAAAATTATAACTGATGTACCTTGATTTAACTTCTTTGAGCCATACTTTATAACCTTTTTTAAGCTTTTGAACTTATTAGATCTATTTATATAAATTGGCTTAAAGCAGGCAAAAGCCCATCCAAAAAGTGGTATATATAATAATTCTTTTTTTACAATGCTTGCAGATGGAAAGTAAAGTGTTTGTAAAAAAAAAGATTCCCATGCCCCCTGGTGATTCGATACTAGTATGCACGGGCTATTTGGCAGGTTACTAATACCCTCTATTTTCCAACTTACACCACAAATGACCCTTAATGAACCTAAAATAAAATAAATCCACTTAGAAGCTAGCTTTTGTAATAAAGCAGTGCTTATAAATGGATAAAAAAATATTATTAATACAGATATCGGGACAATAGAAGAATAAAGTATAAGATTAAATAATAAACTTTTAATTGCTTGCAATCTTAATTTTTAATTGTGTTTATAAGAAAGTCATTCAGCTTTTCAAACTCAATACGAGTTTGGTTCATTGTATCTCTATCACGAACAGTAACTGATTTATCATCTAAGCTTTCAAAATCAACTGTGATACACAAGGGAGTCCCAATCTCGTCATGTTTTCTATAACTTTTTCCAATATTTCCAGTATTTTCAAATATTATTCTACCAAGACCAAGTTTTTGTAACCTTTTTTTAACTAATTTTGATAAGCTGACAATTTCTTTATTATTTTTCTTTAAAGGAATAACTGCAGCTTTTATTGGAGATAAGTGTGGTTTAAGTTTAAGAACAACCCTGCTTTTTCCATCTTCTAAATCTTCTATACTATATGCTTCATTAATGATTGCTAAAAACCCTCTCTCAACCCCAGCCGAAGGCTCTATAACATATGGGACAACCCATTCACCATCTTCTTGAACAGCTAATTTGCTATTAGAATCTTTATTTTTTGTTATATTAGACTTTATATTCAAATCATTTTGTTTTTTAGAGTGTGAACCAAGATCAAAATCTGTCCTATTTGCTATTCCTTCTAGCTCCTCAACGCCATGAGGAAACTTATACATCAAGTCTATAGTTCTTTTAGAATAATGTGCCAGCTCATTAGTTGGCACTTCGTATAATGTAATGCTTTCCATGGGTACACCTTGATCCACCCACCATTTTAGCCTTTTTTGTACCCATGAATTATGAATATCATCATCTGTACCTGGTTTTACAAAATATTCTAATTCCATTTGTTCAAATTCACGAACTCTAAATATGAAGTTCCTTGGAGTTATCTCATTCCTAAATGCCTTACCTATTTGAGCAATTCCAAAAGGAAGTGACTTTGAAGTAGAATCTACAACATTTTTAAAATTTGTAAATATCTGTTGAGCTGTCTCAGGCCTTAAATATGCAAAAGATTCTCCGTCTTCAAGAGGGCCAACATTTGTTTTAAACATTAGATTAAACTGCCTTGGTTCAGTTAGGTCTTCTTTTTTACATGAATCAGGAACTTGATCTGCTCTAAACCTTAGCCCACAAGACTTACAATCAACCATGGGATCAGAAAATGTATCCTCATGTCCAGAATACTTTAAAACTAATGGATTTGTTAAAATAGCCGAATCAAGGCCCTCTATATCATCATTTTGATAGATCATTGAGTCCCACCAAGCTTTTTTTATATTATTTTTAAGTTCAACACCCAAAGGCCCGAAATCATAGACACCTTGAAGACCACCATAAATATCACTAGATTGATAAATTAGTCCTCTCCTTTTACAAAGTGCGACTAGTTCGTCCATACTTTTTGCTGCCAAGAGAAACTCCTTAATAAATAGACAATTGTCTACTATATCTTTTTTAATTTAAAAACGTTAATTTTTGTATATTTTCAATAAATGTGATTATATATCATGCTAATTTAATTATCTCACCATGAAACAATTATTTTTCATAATTTCACTTTTTCCTAAGAATATATTTGTATATCTATTAGATTTTTATATTTATACACGTTTATATCGTTTTTCTTATTCATATAAGATTACTAAGGTAAACATTGAGATAGCTTATCCAGATCTTAGTATTAAAGATGTTGAATTAACTTCAAAATTAAGTTTACGAGAGTCAATCATCTCAGGATACGAAACCATCTATACTTGGGGAAGAAATGACTATAACTCAAATAATAAGATTTTCAGAATTACAAATAACTTCTTATTAAATAAACTTAATGAGAAGGGAGAAGGACTAATTAATGTAGCAATACATAACAGAAGCGTTGACATGCTTTTAAAATTCATTAACTCACAAATTTTTACTGTAAGCTTATATAAGAAGTTAAAAAATAAATCTTTAGAAAAATTTGTTAAAAAAGACAGAGAATCAAATGGTTCAATATCTGTTGAGACATCAATTGGTGGAGTTAGAAAGATTCTTCAAGCATTAAGAGAGAAAAAGGCAATATGTTTTGCTGCCGATCAAGTTCCGCAAAGAGGTCTTGGAGAATACCTGAAGCTCTTTAATAGAGAGGCCTATTCAACAACACTTGTACAGTCTCTTGCATCTAAAACTCTGGCTCCAGTACTATATTTTCATCTAAACTCTAATAAAGGAAACTTTTTATCATTGACGATAAAACAATGTGATGATGATATATACAACAAAAGTAAGCACCTACTATTATTAAATAAAGATATAGAAAAAATGATCAACATTAGGCCTATTGACTATTCATGGGAGTATAAGAGATTCAAGCGTAGCAAATATCCCTACAAGGATCCGTACAAAACTATTTAGCCCAAAACATTGGAGTTAATATTACTAATAGAGTAAATATTTCTAGCCTGCCTAACAACATAGCAAATGCTAAAACTCCCTTTGAAAATGAATTAATTTCTGCATAATTTTCTGATACCACCCCAAGCCCTGGACCTAAATTATTTAAACATGCTCCGACTGCAGAAAAAGCAGATTCTAGATCTAAACCAGATATTAAAACCGCTAACAATAATATAACAAATGATATTACATATATTGAGAAGAAACCCCAGACTGACGTAGCAACATCATCATCTACACTCTTTGTTCCAATCTTTAATGAAATTACTGAATTGGGGTGTATTATTTTCATTATATTTTTATATGCATGATTTAGCATTATCATGACTCTCCACGATTTCACTCCTCCTCCCACTGATCCCGAGCAAGCCCCAACAAAAGCCCCGATTAAAAGCAAGAATGATATAGAGAATGGCCATTCAGATGATTCCCCTATTGAAAAACCAGTTGTAGAAACCATCGAAACAGTATGAAAAGATAATTCTCTAAAAGATGGAGACGAAGAATCATTTGTAAATAGGCTAATAAGCATCGCAATTAAAAATATCAACAATATGAAAGTAAGGAAAAATCTAAATTCAGGATCAAAAATATACTTTAACGGCCTTTTTTTATATAAAGCGAAATAATGAAGAGCAAAGCTAAAAGCTGATAGCAGCATAAAAGTCATACATATTAGCTCTATCGATATGCTATTAAAGAAACCAATGCTTTCATCATGTGTAGAAAAACCTCCTATTGCAACGGTTGACATAGCATGCGATATTGCATCAAACGCGGACATTCCATTTATGTAATATAAAAATCCACAAACTAGAGTTAATCCAAGGTATATGATCCATAATGCTTGGGCTGTTTCTTTTATTCTAGGCGTTAGCCTTTGTTCACCCATAGCACCCGGAACTTCAGTTTTATATATTTGACCACCACCAATACCTAAAAGCGGCATTACAGCAATTGCCAAGACTATGAGACCCATTCCGCCCATCCACTGTAACAATTGTCTATAAAACAATATTGATTCAGGTAAATCATCAAGATTCGATATTACTGTTGCACCAGTGGTTGTAATCCCAGACATTGACTCAAAGATGGAATCTATTATTGTCATCCCGTTTAAAAAGAAAGGTACTGCCCCAGCAAAAGAAAGCACAATCCAAAACATTACTATTATTACGAATCCATCTTTTTGAGAAAGCTCACTTTTAACATTTCTTGTTATAAAAAGTCCAATTAAACCCACTATTAAAATTGATATTAAGGTTTTTAAAAATAAAAATAATGCTCCATCATCAAAAAACAAGGAAACAATTATTGGAAAAATAAAAGATAAGCTAAAAAATAACACCAATATGCTAAACAGATTTAATATTGATTTAGGATTCATTATTTTTTCTTAAAAAATACCTCAACCTCAGATACCATATCTTTGTTGGCAAGAAATATAATTAAATGGTCATTAATACAAAGCTCAACATCAGAATCTGGCATCAAAAGTTCGCCATGTCTAACTACAGCTCCAATTGAAGCCCCTTCTGGTAATGGAATTTCCTTAAGAGATTTTCCAAATAATTCTGAGGTGTATTCATTAGCATGAACAACCCCCTCAATAGCTTCAGCGCCTGTATCCATTTTTAATAAAACATCTTGCGCCACGTCACTATCCCTTAGATCTTGTAAAACAGAAGAGACAGTAAGTCTATATGGAGCAATATAGATATCTATAAATCCAGGAACAAGTCCCAAATATGATGGGTTATTAAGAATAATCATTGTTTTTTTAGCACCCATTTTTTTTGCCAATAATGATGACATAAGGTTTGTTTCATCATCGTCGGTTAGGGCGCAGAAAATATCTATATTCTCAATGCTTTCACTTTTAAGAAGATCTTCATCTGTTGCAGAGCCATGGAGCACTATAGTCTTTTCTAATTCTTTTGATAGTTTAGAACACTTTTCTTTATTTGAATCTACTAGCTTAGTTTTGTATTCATTTTCTATTTCCTTAGCTAAAGAAAAACCTATTTTTCCACCTCCAACAACCATCACTCTTGAATAAACATCCTCTTTTTCACGGAACTCGTTAACAATTTGATCAATGTTAGACTCAGATGAAATAAAATAAATCTCATCATTTTCTTTTATGACAGTATCTCCAGAAGGAATAAAAGGCTTGCCTTTTCTATATATTGAGGCAACAAAAGCATTTGTATCTGGCATATCATCTTTAAACCCTTTGAGCTCTCTTCCTACTAACTTGCCTTTTTTCTTTGCCTTAACACTAACCAAGTTAACAGTTCCATCAGCAAATTTTTCTATCTGTTCTGTGCCAGGATGAATAATCAACTCTTTTAGATGATTCATAACTTCTTTTTCTGGGCTAATAACTATATCAATAATAGCTTCACCAAAAACACTCAAATCTTCTGTATAAGAACTTTCAGCAAGTCTGCAAATAGTTTTTTTTACATTGAATTGTTTTTTTGCTATTTGGCATGCAATGATATTTACTTCATCATTTGAAGTTACTGCTATTACGGTTGTAGATTCATCTGCTCCCGTCTTTTTGATTGAAAGAGAATGAGCAGCATGACCCTCAACTGTCATAATATCTAATTTTTCTTCAAGCTCTGATAGGGCGGCTTTATCCTGATCTACTATAGAAACATCGTAGTTATTATTAACCAGAGCCCTAGCAAGACTTCCGCCAACACGACCAGCACCCAAAATTAGTACTTTCATATTGTGTAAATTAAACCTCTTTATCAATAATTAAAAGAGTTATATGAAAAATAAATTCTATTTAAAAAAAGGCAAGTAAGAATTATATGCATCCAAGGCTGATATTTTTTTCTTATTAGGAAACTGTAAGTTAGTAATTACTATCACGAAATCTATTGTATTTATATATATTCCATCTTTAGTAATTTTATAGATAGAACCAGCTGGCCCATCGCTGTTTTCTTTAGTATTTGAAATTTCATGAATTTTTATCTGAACGTCTTTATAAATAAATGATAGCCCAGGCCATTCAAAATAAGCTTTAAATTTATTAATAATATTCTCTGCATAATCATTAAAGTCTGTAATTGAATCTTCACTATTAATTTTTTTACAGTATGTAGCAACAGAATTATCCTGTTTAGTGGTTGATGCAGATTTATTCTCCAATTGCGTTAAAACATTTAATATATTTTTAATTGCTAGATCAGTTAATTTTGTTTCCAGTGAGATTTTATTGTCCTCTTCATTAATTAACATTGATGCAGTTAAAATTAAATCACCCTCATCCAATCCCTCTGTCATTTGCATGAATGAAACCCCAGTTTCCTTATCTCCGTTTATTAAAGATGATTGAATTGGAGATGCTCCTCTGTATTTTGGAAGTATTGAAAAGTGAACATTCATACTCATAATTTTTGGCAACGCGAGCATCCAATTCGGAATAATTCTTCCATAAGCTATAACTATTATTAAATCTATTTGTAATTTTGTAATTTCTTTTTCAAAGTCTTTATCATTTAAGTTATTAGGCTTAAAAATTTTTTGATTGAAACTATTGGCAGTTTTTGAAACTTCTGATTCAAATAGATCCGGACCCCTTTTTCTTCTTTTGTCTGGTTGGGTTAACACACCTTTTATCTTTATAGACTTCTCCTTACTAAGAAATTCTAATATTCTTGATGAGCTTTTTGATGAACCTGCAAATAATATATTCATTTATTTCTTTCTATCTATTTTGGATAATTTAATCCAAACTTTAATTAACTCCTTCCAGTATAGTGACTTTTATATTTATACTTAAATTCTTTTAATTGCTGTTATTTCTCACTAAGAAATTCTAATATTTTTGATGAACTCTATGATGAACCTGCAAATAATATATTCATTTATTTCTTTGTATCTATTTTGGATAATTTCATCCAAACTTTAATTAACTCCCTCCAGAGATAGTAACTTTTATATTTTCAAATATAAGTCTTGTATCTATATTTAAATTCGTTTATTTTCTGTTATATTCTTTTAAAAGCTTGTTTCTTACTCTATCTCTCTTTAAAGCGCTTACATAATCCACCATTAGCTTACCTTCTAAATGATCAATTTCATG
>CEVR01169950.1_pt1 | contig 13560 bp, 7 predicted proteins | sample 356541 | NCBI WGS metagenome assembly CEVR01 (sample SAMEA2623734, study PRJEB7988) | marine metagenome | isolation source: saline water (ENVO:00002010), including
TGAGTCATAGTTACATGCCAATGGATCTGTACAACCATATATTGGAGTTATAATAACGGTACAAACTTCCTCAACTTCAATATTATAATAAAAATAATAAAACGCAGAAGGAGTTGCAGCACTTGATGATGTGATATTAATAATTCCTCCTATATCATAAGGGTAACTAACACCTCCATTATTTCTATATAATCCAGGATTATTTCCTGCAATACCAAGTTGATAATTTGTGCCTGGTGGAACAACAAAATCAAAATAAACTCTTTGCTGACCTGCATTCAAAGTTATAGTTGTATCATCTATTACATTAGAATTATTATCTCTTAATTCAAAGGTCACTGTATTAGAACCATAAGAAGAATAAATATCAGATGATATAATCTTAGATTGAACATAGGCGTCAAAAACTAAATGTCGATTTCCATTGTAATAACCTCCTGATCCAACATTAGGATCTAATATACCTCCAAATGCAATACTTGTATTTGCATTAGGATCATAATTTGCAGCGTTAGGGTTCATACATCCGATGACTGGAACAATACAACTCCCAATTGAAGATGTTATTTCAGTAGATCCAAATGATCCTCCACTAGCTACAACAGTACCATTATAAGTCACACTATATGAACCATTTCCCGATCCACAACAAATTCCATCTCCATAAGTGTCATAAATTATAAAATCATAACAATCTGTAGTTGATGGACAAATGTTCCAAGAATAAGTTGTTCCTGATTGTGTCAAATCACCCGGATTAATACTTTGTACCACTGATCCATTCTGATCAATTAATTGCCATGATATTTCTAGTGGATAATTATCTGAAGTTATTGTGATTACTAATTGATCACCATAACAACAAGAACCATCATCATTATTAGCTAGAGGATCATAATTAGTAGCGGTTGGGTCTGTACATCCGTACACTGGATATAAGCATGAACCATTATCGTAACATGCATTTGAATTATAATTATTTGCTGTAGGATCAGTACATCCTGCAACATAACAACAAGAACCATCATCTGTATTGGCATTTGGATCATAATTATATGCAGATGAATTTGTACATCCATAAACATTTGATTGACAAGCATTACTAGTTAATAAACCTGAGCGATATGTATTAATTGCAGCTAGCATTCTAGTTTTCTGATCTTGTGTAAAAATATTCATACATGCATCATTTGTATAATCCATATAATTCATAAACATATCTCCATTTGATCCGTTACCACTACAACTTGAAGCAGATGGAAAGCTTGGACATCCATAATTTGAGGATTGCTGAGTAGGAGTATCATTACATTGATCATTACCACAATTATTATCTCCCCATATATGTCTTAAATTTAGCCAATGACCAACTTCATGAGTTGCTGTTCTACCTAAATTAAAAGGATAAGTTGCAGTACCTGTATTCCCAAAATAAGCATAGTCGCATACTACACCATCAGAGCTAGGGTTTCCTCCAGGGAATTGAGCATAACCTAAAATACCACCACTAATATCACAGACCCATATATTTAAGTATTGTGAGGTATTCCAAGCGTCAACACCTCCAGATGATGAATATTTAACTCCATCATTTGTGCTAAATGATGATTGGGAAGTAGATGTTCTAGTGATTCCAGTTGTACTATTACCATTTGGATCTATATTAGCAAGACAAAATTCAATCTCACAATCAGCAGCTACTGATTGAAATGCGGATGGAGTATTAGAAGCATCTGAATTTAATCGTCTAAAATCTTCATTTAGTATATCAATCTGGGATTGAACTTGAGCAGTACTTATGTTTTCATTAGAATTATTATAAACCACATGCACTACAACTGGTATTGTAATAATAGTTGAACTTGAACTCTCCGGTTGATTTTCTATCCACAATTGAAGATTATTTTCATTATTTTCCATTCTCTTTTCTAGAAGAGGGTCTTGAGATTTAAGATATTCAAGATGTTCCATCGTTCCACAGTTTCTTACTTGAGAAAAAGAAAAAAGAGAATTAAAAAATAAAAACGTTAATAAAAATCCTTGGAGTTTATTTTCCATATTCAATTATTTCAAAATAATTTTCTTTTTATATACTCCAATTTCAGTTTGCAACTCTATAAAATAAATTCCTTTAGAAAATTCCGAAAGATTAAATTCTTTTATTCTTTGTCCTGCTTTCAGATTTTCTAAAACAACTACATTACCTAAAGAGTTAACGATCTTAATATTTAAATTGTTGTCAAAAACGTTATTAAAATCTATCTTAAATATTCCAAATGAAGGATTTGGATATATATTAATATTATAGATTATAGGATCATCTAATCCTACAAAACAGGTGTCAACATAAACCCAAATATCTTCCTGAACTAAACAACCATACTGATCGATTGCTTTTAGCAAATACCAAGTATCTTCGGATGGAGAAAGTAAAATATTTTGATTCTGACCTATAATTGCATTGCTATAAATCCAATAATATTCCGAGAAACCTGTTGATGCTTCTAATAAAATAGTATCTCCTAAACAAATTTCAGCAGGATCTGGGAGAGAAGCAATTGATAGAGATGAAGTTTGATATAATTCTAATTCTGTATATACTACACTATCACAACCCCATATATTAGTGCTAGTAAAAGTATCTATATAAGTACCAGGAATAGTATATATATTAGACCCTACCTGTAAACTATCACCATTACAAATATATAAATGGTTATATTCAGATAAATAAGGTGAAATTTCTATATCATAAAAGAAATAATAATAATTACCCCCTGCTGAAGAAGATGTTATATCAGCAGCTGTCCCAAAACTATATGGATAATTAACGCCTGAATTATTTCTAAATAAATTATCACTATTCCCGCTAACACCAAGCTGATAATCTGATCCTGCTGTCATCTCATAATCAAAGTATATTCTATTCGAACCTGGGAAAAGCTGATAAGATGTGTCTGTAAGTACATTTCCATTATCATCACTTATCTCAAAAACAGTTAAGGTAGAATCTTGCGCATATACAACAGCTGACACTAACTTAGAAGATTCATAACAACTTAACTCTAAATATTGGCTTCCAGAAAAGAACCCACCTCCCCCTACTGTAGTATCGTATATTCCTCCAAATATAGGGGTGTAATTAGTAGAGTTCACTGTTAGATGTGTAGTTAAAATACTATCGCAGCCATTCACCGCAATTAAAGTGTCAATATATATCCCTGTATTTGTATAAATACTATTACCTACAACATAATTATCTCCAACACAAATATTTGCATAAACTATACTATCTCTAACCGTCAATGTATCTACTAATAAATCTGTTATTATAATACTGTCACATCCAAATTCTGTTTGTAAAGAATCAATATAAACCCCTGAAGAGTCATAAATATTTCCTCCTACACTATAAACCTCTCCTACACAAATTGTTTGCTGATTAGTATCTATAATATTCGGATATACAACTAAATTAGTTCGCACTAAACTATCACAACCTATTGAGGAGATTAAACTATCAGTATATAAACCTGTTGTAGTATATACACTGCCCCCCACTACAACACTATCTCCATCACAAATAGAATAATTTACTGGTTGAGAAGATTGTCTTACTTCAATATCATAAAAGAAATAATAATAATTCCCTCCAGCACTAGAAGAAGTAAGAGAAGCAAGTGATCCGAAATTATATGGATAACTAACTCCTGAATTATTTCTATATAAATCATTACTATTTCCATTAACACCAAGCTGATAATCTGACCCTGCTGTCATATGATAATTAAAATATATTCTATGTCCACCTGGAAACACAGTAACAAAAGTATCAGATAACACGTTACCATTCATATCTCTAATCTCAAATGTTTCTGAAACTGTATCCTCTGCATACACTACTGCAGAAATTAACTCAGTAGATATATAACAACTCATCTCTAAATATTGAGACCCCGAATAAAATCCTCCCCCTCCAACACTACTATCCTGTATACCTCCATAAATTGAGTTAAATTGAGAATATATAGTTAAATTCGTATTAACAATACTATCACACCCTATAGAACTAGTTATAGTATCAGTATAGTTTCCTGAAGTATAATAAACAGAATTTCCAACAACAATTGAATCTCCATCACAAATTGTAACATTCCAACTAATAGGAGTTTGTACTATTAAATTAAGTGTTACTGTACTATCACAACCCGCAGAATTAGTCAGAACTTGAGTATAAATCCCAGAACTATGATAATACGTAGCTCCTACCATCACTGAATCACCATCACAAATACTAAGACTAATATTTGTAGAAGAAGCTGAAGTGTTTAAAACAGTAAGGTTAGTAGAAATAATACTATCACATCCATTAAAAGCTAATAAAGTATCTGAATATGTGCCTGTAGAATCATATGTGCTAGATCCCACAATAATCGACTGTCCACTACATATTGTATCTATAATTGCAGTATATGAATTTGTTGTACTATCACATGGACATGAGTTATGAAAACCTAAATTTGACCAATCATTTTGAGAAAGTACAATCCACTGAGAATTTATAGGGTCTGTTCCCGCAGAATTAGCCCAAGAAGTATCTCCTTTAAAAACTGAACATTTACGAACAAGAGTATGATTTTGTGTGGCATTAGAAACACCTGCCACATCCCAACCTATACCTGGATCTCCATTCCAATCTCCAATCCAATCTAGCAAATAATATCCTCCATTATTAGGATTCATTGGAGTTGCAGGTTCTATACCGTATACTAAAGCAAACCCATCATCACCATTACTCATTGATCCATAATTCATGTCTGCTTCTGCTAATATAATAGAGTCTACCGGACTCCAACCACTACCTGTATGACAGACAACATATACATCATTAGGGGCTATAAATGCCGCGCTATCAAAATCTACCCATGCTTCATAAACACCTACTCCATTTCCAGGGGCATTGGTAACTCGAGCAAAAGCATAATAAGTTAAATCAATCGTATCCCCTGTCGGATTATATACTTCAAAATATTTATTATTACCAGAACCTTCTGCAGCTTCTGAGAAGAAAAGATTCTCAACTGGAGGTAATGGATAAATACAACTACCATCATCTACATTAGCATTAGGATCATAATTTGTAGCAGTGGAATCCATACATCCATATATAGGAGCGGAATTAACAATAATTAATCCCTTCATTGCAATAGAAGCATGAGGCTGACATATATAATAATAAGTTTTCGCAGAATCTGCAATAAAATAACCTCCTGGACTTCCAAAGGAGAAATAGAATCCTCCATTATGTGTCGTATCATTTGCAATCCAAGTAGATTCATCTATCTCAACAGCATTATGATAACCAAGAGGTCCAAATTCAATTGTGTCTCCTAGATTTATAATTACAGTATCTGGAGTAAATGTCATTCCAGCAGTATTAATTGTTTGTACTTGAGAAAATGAAGTGAAAAAAGCACATAATAAAACGGATAAAAATTGTAGTCGCAATTTCATAAATTTAAATTTTGTTTTGGTTTGTAAATATACAAAAAAATACCAATGTATTATTACACTAAGGATTACTAAGAATGTCTTTAATTATCTCTAACGATGGCATTAAAAGTATTATTTCTATCTTTTAAAATTTGACTTATTAAAATAATCAATTCCGAACTAAATATTAAGAATATAAACATAATTTTATAGCTTTTTATTGACAAATATATTATGTTACAGACGATTTATATATTATGTAATTATTATCAAAAAGTTATTAAATATTACATTAGGTAATTAACTTTAAATTTTATTATACTTCCTTGTATAAATCTATTTAGCGAAAGAGATAGCCCTAGTTTCTCGTATAACCGTAACTTTAACTTGACCAGGATAGGTCATGTCATTTTGTATTTTTTCAGATATTTGAAACGACATTTTATTTGCTTCCGAATCTGAAACTTTCTCACTCTCCACAACAACTCTAAGCTCCCTTCCCGCTTGTATAGCATAAGATTTTATCACACCAGGAAATGACAACGCAGTGTCCTCTAGTTCTTTAATTCTACTAATGTAAGAGTCTAATATTTGTCTTCTTGCTCCTGGCCTTGCACCAGAAACAGCATCACACACTTGTATAAGTGGAGAAATTAAAGAAGTCATCTCAATTTCATCATGGTGAGCTCCAATAGCGTTACATACTTCAGGTTTCTCTCCATATTTCTCCGCAAGTTGCATGCCTAATATAGCATGTGGAGTTTCTGCATTATCTTCAGGAACTTTACCAATATCGTGTAATAAACCTGCTCTTTTAGATGCCTTACTATCTAATCCTAACTCTGCAGCCATTGTAGCGCATAAATTTGCAGTCTCTCTAGAATGTTGTAATAAGTTCTGGCCGTAAGAAGATCTATATCTCATCCTACCAACCATTCTAATTAATTCAGGGTGTAATCCATGAATTCCTAAATCAATAGTGGTCTTCTTACCAATTTCAATAATTTCATCCTTTATTTCTTTTGTAGTTTTTCTAACAACCTCTTCAATTCTAGCAGGATGAATTCTACCATCCGTAACTAATTTATGTAATGATAGCCTAGCAATTTCTCTTCTTACAGAGTCAAAACTAGAAAGGATTATGGCTTCTGGAGTATCATCTACTATAACATCTACACCAGTAGACTCCTCAAAAGCACGAATATTTCTCCCTTCTCTTCCAATAATCCTCCCTTTTATATCATCCGATTCAATATTAAAAACGGATACAGCATTTTCAATTGCTTGTTCGGTTGCAGTTCTTTGAATAGTTTGAATAACAATCTTTTTTGCTTCCTGACTTGCTGTTAGTTTTGCTTCCTCAATCGTATCCTGAATTATAGATAAAGCCTCTGTTTTAGCTTCATCCTTCAATGTTTCTATAAGTTCCTGTTTAGCTTGTTCTGCACTGAGGTTAGAGATTTCCTCTAATTGCTGAATTTGTTTCTTTTTATTTTCATCTAATTCCGTCTGTTTTTTTGATAGAACTGTCTTTTGTTTTTTTAGAGTATTGTGTTCTTCTGTAAGTTCTTTCTCCTTACGATTCATCTCACCTAACCTCTGGTTAAGTTTGGTTTCTTTGTCCTTAACTCTTGATTGAGATTTGTTAAATTCTCTATTCTTTTCATTTATCGATTTCTCGTGTTGAGATTTTAATTCGATAAACTTTTCTTTAGCTTGTAATATCTTTTCTTTCTTTATTCTTTCCGCCTCTTTTTTAGCGTCTTCTATAATACTATTACTTTTAACAATATTAGCATTTTTAACAATAAAGAACGAAACTACAGCACCTAATAAAAGTGCAACTACTCCTATAATAATTGTAATCGGATCCATTTATTTAATTTTAAAATTTGGTTAATAAAAAACCCACATTAATTTTGTTAAACTCCTAATACTATATGAATAAAGCTGCCAGCCAATTTCAAACGTCCACTGTCCTTCTAAACGAGAAACCCAAAGGGTTGAGGCCTGTTTTTAAAAAGCTGAGTCATACTCTAATTTCTTAACTGTTGAGTTTAACAATTCTAATTAATGCGGGTAATTAATATTTTTATGTAAAAGAACTATATAACCTTTGACAAATCAGATTCAATATTCGCCAATGTTAATTCAACATCTTTGTTGTCCTTATCAGCAGAGTTATTTAAAGACTCTAACTTTGCCGCTACCTCAATTAAGCACATTGCTAATAAATCTTGCCTATCTTTAATAGCGTAATTTTTTTCGTAAAACTTCAGTCTTTCCTCTATTTTCTTTACCGATTTACGAATATTCTCTTCAGCATTTCGGTTTATAGTCATTGGATAAGTCCTATTTGCTATATTTATTTTTATTGATAAAGACATTTATTCTAAATCTACTTGTTTAAAAGTGCAATGCACTTGTCTATCTCCCGCACGTACTCATTTATTTTCTGTCGACTTTCTTTATTTTTTTCTACATCCTGAGCACTTACCGACCTTGTTATTCTTAGTAACTTTATTTTTTCCTCTAACCTCTTTATATCTGTTTTTCTGTCTTCAACTTCCGACTTCAACGTGTTATTCTCCTCTAGAATTTCCTCTTTTTCTTTCTTTAAGGAGTTGTATAAAGATATGATTTTTTTTACTTTACTTTCAATATTTACAACTAAATCTTTCATATCTTTTTATTGTTACAAACTTAGAGATTTATTGTTAAATTTTTATACTTTTTGATGTTATATTTGTAAATATTTTAAAATACATAAATGAAAAGATTAATTTTTCTATTAACTATCCTTGTATCAACTAATTGCTCTGCTCAAGATTATATCTCTCCATTCGATTTTCCACTTTACCTTTCAGGAACTTTTGGAGAGCTAAGAGACCATCATTTTCATACAGGAATTGATGTAAAAACAAATGCGGAAGAAGGAAAGAATTTAAGAGCCATTGCTGATGGTTATATTAGTAGGATTAAAGTTTCTACATGGGGTTACGGAAAAGTTCTTTATATAGTTCATCCATACACAGGACACACTTCTGTATATGCACACATGCAAAAATTTAATAAGGAGATAGAAAAGGTCATAAAAGAGCAACAATATAAAAAAGAGAGTTTTGAGATTAATTATTACCCTAAGAAAAATTCTTTACTGGTACAACAAGGAGACATTATTGGGTTATCAGGAAATTCTGGAGGAAGTGGAGGGCCTCACTTACATTTTGAAATAAGAGATACCAAAACAGAACATCCTATAAATCCACTCGCTTTTGGATTTGAAGTGTTAGATGATATAAATCCTGTTTTAACGGAAATTAAAATTTATCCTCATGAAAACTCTTCAATAAATGGAGATAAAACCTCTATAAGAATACCATTAACAAAAGTAAAGGATGGAATATATTCGATAAATAATCAAAATTTAAAAGTGCATGGAGATATTTCGTTTTCCATAAGCACATTTGACAGGCAAAATGGATCTCCAAACAATAAAAATGGAGTTTATTCAATAAAAATGTTTGTAGATACAAAATTAATTCATCATTTTGAAGTAGATAAACTTAGCTTTTCGGAAAAGAAATTTATTAATTCACATATTGACTATGAAGAATATTCAGATAATAAAATTAGATTTAATAGATGTTATTCTTTACCCTACAACAGATTATCTAACTATAAAGTAAATATAAATAAAGGAATTCTTTCTTTTAAAGATAATTATAAACATAATATAAAATTTGAAGTTCGTGACATAGAAAATAATACCTCTTATTTAGAATTTGACATTCAATCAACTGAAACAACACCAAAATTTGAAAAGGAAGATAGCGTAGAAATGATTAAATATGATGAGGCACAAACTTTTAGCATGTCAGATTTTAAAGCACATATACCAGCATATTCTATTTACAATAACTACCCTTTTTTTAGTAAATTAGGAAATAAAAAAGAAAATACTTTGTCAAAAGAATATCATTTTATGGATAAGAACATTCCTTTACATAAAGAAATAGTAATTAGTATTGGAGATAGTATTTCTGATAGTTTAAAAGATAAATGCTATATAGCATTAAAAAAAAGTGATGGCACTTTTCAATATAAAGGAAAAACATGGAAAGAGGGTGTTTTATATGCTAAGACTAGTGAGTTTGGAATTTTTACAGTAATTGCAGATACTATTAATCCGATTATCTCTGATTACTATTTTAAAAATAAAACAAATATCAACAATGAAGGAACTATATCTGTGAAGATTATGGATCATGAAAGTGGAATATCCTATTATAGAGGAGAAATAGATGGAAAATGGATTTTAATGGATTATGACTTTAAATCTGATTTACTCACTTACTATATTGATACAGAAAAATTGAAAAAAGGTGAACATACCCTAAAAATAATTACTAGAGATAGGATGGATAACGAAACTATTTTTTTAAAAAATTTTATTTACTAATTTGAGTCAAAAAAATATTTAATCCTTACGTAAATATTGTTTTACAAATTGTTCTACAAAATTTTTAAGATTATTACAAACCTCAGAATATACACTTACTAATTCTTCATCTTTTCCTCTAGCTTTCGCAGGATCTGGGAAAGATTGGTGTATTATATTTGAGAATGGAAATATAGGGCAGGTTTCTTTAGCATTATCACAAACTGTAATCACATAATTAAATTTAATATCCTTATATTCATCAACATGGTTAGATTTATTTTTAGAAATATCAATACCATACTGATTCATCACCTTTATTGCATAAGCATTTACCTTTTCAGGATGAGTCCCCGCAGAATAGACCTCCACATTATCTTTGGATGTGAAATTCTTCATCCATCCATCTGCCATTTGAGAACGACATGAATTCCCAGTACATAAAATTAATACCTTTTTCATTTATTTAATAAAGATCTTTTTTTCTACTACTCCATCACTATACACAAAAAACAGTGGGACATTATAAGTAAAATTTACATTTCTACCAGTAACGTCAATGATTTTCAACAACTCTCTTTCATTGTTAAGTGGAGAAGTAAATTGAGACAATACCGAAGAATATTCATAAAATTCATATTGTGCTTTTTCAGGTGATAACATCATCGCGTCATTATTCTGAGATCTTATGTAAAACTTAAGATTTGGAGATGTTGGAAGAAAAACAGAGTAAATACCGTCACCTGCAACTAAATCACCATTTATTCCAACATCATTCATTGGTAATGACTTAAATTTAGAATTATAATCATTGGATGTATACATTAGTTCCACAGAGTTTGTGTTTATTACATTAGCTTCAACAATGTTATTGTTTACTATTACATTTGAAATAATTGGAGAAAGTAAAGATATTTCAGGATGATTTAGTAGATAATTTTTTCTTTCATTAATAGTAGACATAATCCCTCCAAAACCCCATCCAGTCCATATTGCATTTTCTACATTATTGTAAAAGTCAGTAACTCCAAACGCTTTATAATTATCATTAATAACAGCATTATAAGCAAGACCTTGTAAGTTTTGAATTTTAGCTCTAATTATAGTTGTATCTAAACTTTCATTAATAACTGTTCGCAAATGTGCTGTATATTGTTTTCGATATGTAGGATGATTCAACAATAGTGCAGTTAATGGTCTTCCAATTGAAGGATCATCTCCGTAGTATGGATCATATTCGTATACATCAGATGGATTCCAAAAACTCCAACCCATAATCGCACCAACAAAACTTTCACTTAAATCCCATGGTATCATATTGAATAAACCATCTTCCCTTTGATATAGATAATAATTATGAACATAATAACCATTATAAGTATCTAAATTTGAAATAACTTGATTTACAGCAAAAGCCCATAATGTTCTATCAACGTCTAATACACTATCAATAAATTGTGGATTAAAATTTATTATTTCAATTAAATTAAGTAAATTTCCCCATCCAAAGTCAGACTTCATATCATAACTATTGTAATATAAAGATGTGTCTTCTCCCAACCAGTTTAAATCAGGCACACCTCCGCTAGGTGTTCCAGTAGTATCACAAAACATTCCACTTCCATCACATTTAAACATAGATCCATTTTTTTCATCATAATGTTTCTCTGTAAATTGTTTATTTATAGACTCAGTATTTACATAAAGTCCTAAATAATTTCCTTGAACGTAAAGTTTAACTAGATTTACTTCAGGAGAAGGTAAATAATTTTTATAGATTTGGGAAGCAGAAAACTCTTTCATGAATGTTGGGTCCATCCAAGCATTTGCAAGCTTTATCTTCTTTTTACCAAAAAACTTTTGACCTGAAACAAAATAATTGAAATCTAAATTATAAGGTACCTTAGGATTACCTACATCATTTGGTAAACAAAAAGTAGAATTCCCTTTATATCTAACCCCAACACTATCATAAACAACACCTTCGCATGTTACTGTTGCGGGAATTCTATATTTTGGATTTGTAAAAAAAGAATTTACCAATATGGAATGGTAATTGGGATCAATAAAGTCAATATATACACTTCTTATTGAATCCTTATCGAATAAACCACCCGGAAATTCGTAGAATTGATGAGGATTATAAATTGTTTGAGAAGTTAAACAAATAGGGATTAATAATAAAATCAATAAAACTCTCTTCATAGAAATAAAATGATTTTCATTAGCAAATATAATAAACAAAATTTGAATCAGTTATTAAGTAGCTCAACTATATTTTTATTTTTGCATAAATGTTAAAACAATTTTTACTTTTCTTTTTTCTTTTATTTTCAGTAAATTCTTTTAGTCAAATACTAAAAGGAAATATTACAGATAATAATAAAGAACTTCTAGCTGGTGCAAACATTCTGATAAAAGGAGAAAACACAGGAATATCTGCAGATAAAAATGGAGATTACATACTAAACTTAAGAGCAAATAGATCGGTAGTAATTGAGGTGTCTTTTATCGGATATGCAACAAAAAGTATTCGAATACCAATGCTTAAAAAAGGACAGACATACACCCTAAACATACAACTAAATCCAGAAGGAAAATTAATAGACGATGTAATTGTAAGAGATAAGAAAAGCCGAAAACAAGCACTTAGCAGGATTAAAACTCAACATGTTACATTGATACCAAATTCTGGAGGAGGTATAGAATCTGTTCTTAAAACCTTACCTGGTGTAAGTTCGGCAAATGAATTAAGCTCTCAGTACTCTGTCAGGGGTGGGAATTTTGATGAGAACATGGTATATGTAAATGGAATAGAAGTATATCGTCCGTTTTTAATTCATTCTGGACAACAGGAGGGCTTAAGTTTTGTAAATTCTGATATGGTAGAAAGTATCTTATTTTCTGCAGGTGGATTCGAGTCAAAATATGGAGATAAAATGTCTTCTGTGTTAGATATAAAATATAAAACACCAACAGAAACAAACGCCTCTATTCAGATGAGTTTATTAGGGGGTTCTGCTCATTTTGAGGGAGTTGCACTTAACAATAGATTTTCGTACATAATGGGGTTAAGAAATAAAAGTAATCAGTATCTCTTAAATGCAATGGACACGGAAGCAGAGTACAAACCAAATTTCACAGATTTTCAGACCTATTTACAATATAGGATAAAAGATAACTGGACCATTAGTTTTCTAGGAAACATCTCTGAAAACACTTATAAAATGGTTCCTGAAAATAGAGACACAGAATTTGGAACTTTGAATGAAGCTCTAAAACTCAGAATTTATTTTGAGGGTCAAGAATCGGATAAGTACAACAGTTACTTTGGAGCATTTAACACAAGTATTTCTCCTAATTTAAAAACAAAATTACATTTTACCGCATCTGGATTTCAGACCATAGAATCAGAAAGTTATGATATTTTGGGTGAATATTGGTTGTATCAGTTAGATAATAATTTAGGTTCGGATGATTTTGGGAATGTTCAATTTGATAGAGGTGTTGGTAAATTTATAGACCATGCAAGAAACAATCTGAAAGCAACTGTTTTAAATGTATCTCATAATGGACATTTTATAAAAGATGAAAATACCAAGTTGGAGTGGGGAGTAAAACTTCAA